>Ga0308414_1000033_pt1 | contig 84264 bp, 67 predicted proteins | sample HotsprSampleOS50_FD_205667 | JGI IMG/M metagenome (GOLD analysis project Ga0308414, IMG submission 205667) | Hot spring phototrophic mat microbial communities from Octopus Spring, Yellowstone National Park, Wyoming, United States - 20090730_OS50 ... | reverse complement strand
GGCGCGGCAGACGGGGCTGAATATTATTACTGACAATCACATATTCGGCTACGGGCAGGTATATCACAGCGGGGCGGGGATACTGGCCATGCACACGTTTGGGAACGAGCTTTCGCGGAATGAGATATATGACGGGTTGCACAACGGGATTTCGTGCGGGTGGGTATGGGGGTTTGGGGCGAATGTGGCGCGGGACAACCGGATTGAGGGGAATTACATTCACGATCTTGGGAAGGGGTGGTTATCGGACATGGGCGGGATTTACACACTGGGGGTGCAGCCGGGGACGGTGATCCGGGGGAATCACATTCATGATATTTTTGCGTATCAGTATGGAGGCTGGGGGGTGTATTTGGACGAAGGGAGCTCGCACATTCTGGTGGAGAAGAATGTGGTGCATGATTGTGGGACCACGCTGTTCAATGTGCATTTTGGGCGTGAGAATATTGTGCGCAACAATGTATTTGCGTTTGGGGGTGAAGGGGTGGCCAGTTTGGGGCGGGCGACGGAATTCAACGCATTTACACTGGAGCGGAATGTGCTGATTACGGGGGAGCAGCCGCTGTATTTGAAGGGCTACGGATGGGACATGCGGCAGCGGGCGATGATGGCGGATTTGAACATCTTGTGGAGCACCGGAGGTGCGGAGGGAATGAAGGCAGGCGGGAAGGAGCGGCACCATGGGGGCGGAGAGGAGCTTGACCTGGCGACATGGCTGTCGTACGGGCAGGATGTGCATTCGATTGTGGCGGATCCGCGGTGTGAAGACATCGCGAAGCGGGATTTCAGATTGAAGGCAGATTCGCCGGCACGCGGGCTGGGGATCGAGCTTTAGGGGGGGTGAAAATAGGATGAATAGGAGGGAGAGGACGGAGAGGACGGATAGGACCTATGGTACAGACGGGGGAGATGTACATACTTGAGACGCAGCACAAGCAGGTGCCGTGGCGCTGGGTGATTGCGCTGCAGGTGATGAAGATGGCGTGGTTGTTCGGGTTTTTCGCGTCGGGGACGATGACGTTTACGATGCGGAAATTCATCGAATCGCCGATGATCATCAATTCGGTTTCGAGCCTGGATGTACTGTTCAACATGCTGGTGGCGGCGCCGTGTTTGTATGTGAGCGACCGGATATGGACGCGGTGGGGGCGGCGGCGGCCGTTTGTGCTGACGGCGTGGGTAGTGATGATGGGGTGCATGTTGTTGCTGCCGCTGGTGCGGCATGCGGTGCCGGTGGGGATTATCGTGGTGGTGTGGCTGATATTTTGGGATGTGAATTCGGTATTTGACATGTTGTTTTTTGAGATTGTGCCGCCGCAACAGCGGGCGCGGGCATCGGCGATTGGGCAGTGGTTGTTGAATCTTGTGGTCATGCTGCAGACAGTGATTTTGACAGGGCGGTTTGATGATGTGGTGCATTATGCGGGGTTCACCTTGCGGGGCGAGCAGTTGATTTACTGGTTTGTGGCGGCGTGTGTGATGGTGTGTTTTGTATATGTGGTATTGTTTGTGCGGGAGCGGAAGCCGTTGGCGCCGCCGCCGCCGAGCCACGGGCGCGGGTTCATTGGCGTGGTAGCGAATGTGTTTGCGGAGCGGACGTTATGGCCGGTGTATTTTCTGGCGTTTTCAACTGTGCTGATGCAGGTGGGGCTGGGCGCGATAGATCCGCTGCTGATGACAGAGCAGTGGGGCTATTCGAAACAGGACATGGGGACGAATGTATTTGTGGGCGGGACAATCAACATGTTTGTTGTGATACCGCTGGTGGGATGGATTGCGGAGCGGCTGAAGTTGCTGCAGATGTTTACGATCGGAGTTGTGGGAGTGCTGTTTTTTCTGATCACGTATTATGTGTTTGTGCAGTATATTTTGCCGGACCAGCGGCCGAACATTGCGCAGATCATCATATTCGGGCAGTGCATGGCGATGATTGGGACATTTTCAGGGATCGCGCAGCAGCCGTTGATGTTTGAGTATATACCGCGGAGCCAGATGGGGACGGCGCAAGCGGGGCTGAATTTTGTGCGCAGCATCACGCGGCTGTTGACGCTGAACGGGATCGGGATATGGGTGACGTGGTATTCGAAGTTGTTCCGGCCGGCGGGGCGGTATGATTATTTTAGCGGGTATTTGTTTTTGATTCTACTGAACGCGGTGGGGTGTATGTTGTTGATGTATTTTGCGCGGCAGGTGAAGCGCGGGGTGATCAAGCCGCTGGGGGTGATGGAATTCAAGCCGGTGGAGGAGACGAGCGGCGGTGCGGCGGGAGGAGAGGGATGAGAGGGGTGGTGTTGTTGAGCGTGATGCCGGCGCTGGGGCTGGGGCTGATTGGGTTGAGTGTAGGAGTGAACTGGGAGCAGGTGCGGTTGCGAGTGACGGGGGAGAAGACGGCCGGGCGGGTGGCGGGGATGGCAGTGGTACGGGGCCGGACAAGCGATGTGATTACGGCGATTCGAACGGAGTTGGCGCCGAGGCCGGCGAGCGGCGCGGTGGTGCGGGTTGTGTATGAGAATTACGGTTTGGCGGGGGCGTGGCAGATAGATGGAGAAGGCAGAGAGACGGCGCTGGCGACGAACGAGATACCGGGGGCGATGGCAGGGGTAATGAATGAAGCAGCGCGGGGCAACGCGGATGTGGTGCGGTGGGTGCTGATGCGCGAGCGGCGGCGTGCGAGTGATGAGGGGCGGATTGAGCGGATAGAGAAAACGGAGATAGCGGGGGGGGTATTTTGGGATGACGCAGGCGGTTGGCAGGTTGGAGTGGGCGGACGGTGAGGTGCGGCTGGCGGGGGATGCGGGGGCGGGGACGGTGCGGGGGGCGGTGGTGACGCATGCGGTGTTTGATATGCGGGACACGGCGCTGGTGCAGAGCAACAAAGGCGATGCGATGATGAGCTATGTGCAGGTGCGCGGGGATGAAACGAACAGCCCGGCGAAGCGGGATTTTGTGTTATACTGCGAGCCGTATGAGACGGAATTTCGGCCGGTGTTTACGTATGAGGCGGGTGAGCGGCAATATGCGCGGTTGTCGCATATTGGGCGGCGGGGCGGGCCGACGTTGGCGCTAGTGTTGTACGGGCCATGCTGGGTGTATTATGACAGGCGGGTGCCGGAGCGGGCGGTGTTGATCGCGAATCCGGGGAAGATGGACGGGGCGGTGCTGGCGTGGTTCAGCCGGCTGTGCGAGGGGGCATTTGCGCAGTGGGGGAGCGGGGCGTTGATTGTGTTGGTGGGGGTGTTGATGCTGATTTTGGGGATGCTGGAGATTTCGCTGGCGGTATGGCCGAGCAGGGGGCTAGTGGGGAAGTGAAGCAGAGGGGCGAGGCAGGCCTCGCCCGTACTGAAGCAGCGGGGCGAGGCAGGCCTCGCTCGTACGGGGAAGAGGGGGAGAGGAGGTGGCGTCCCCACGGGGATTTGAACCCCGGTTCTTGGCATGAAAAGCCAGTGTCCTAGGCCGGGCTAGACGATGGGGACGCACAAAGATGTCAACAAATGAGCCGTGCAGGGCTCGAACCTGCGACCCTCAGATTAAAAATCTGATGCTCTACCACCTGAGCTAACGGCCCGCGAGGCAGGCACGGGGGGGGGAAAACACCCACGCGCCGCGCTAGAGTAAAAGAATTGTAGCAAAAGAGGGGAAAATAGTCAACGGGGGGAGGGTCCGTAGATCCGGCGAGTATGGAGGGCCGCCGGGCTCGGCGGCCTGATGCGCGCGGGGCACAAGGGCAACGGGGCCGTGGCCCCTGCATTTTTAGGGCAGCGAGGGCGCTGCCCTTCCACGCCTATGTCGCTAGTCGCCGGATTTAGGAGTGAGAGAGGGCTTGACAAGCGGGGAGGGATGTGATACAATTAGGTGAACCTAAATCACAGGAAGAGAGCGGCGATGAATGCAGGAGAACCGGAACGGGTGAAGCGTGCGAATGCGCAGGAAGATTATTTGGAGGCGCTGCTGGCGATGGGCACGCAGCACGGCCAGGGGGTGACGCTAACGGAGCTGGCGGGGCGGCTGGGGATAAGCCCGGCCAGCGCGAGTGAAGTGGTGAAGCGGCTGCAAGACGCGGGGTGTGTGGCGCGGGGACCACGTGGGCGAATACGGCTGACGGAGGCGGGGCTGGGGTGCGCGGAACGCGTGGCGGAGCGTCACCGGGTGATCAAGCGGTTTTTTACGGACGTGTTGCATGTGCCGCCGGAGATAGCGGAGAGAGATGCGTGCCGTGCGGAACATGCGTTGCATGCCGAGACGTGTGCGCGGCTGGAAGATTTTTTGGAGCACTTGGAAGCTGATGCGCTTGAGCGGGACGGCAGTGTGGCGTTGACGCTGCTGCAGAAGGGGCAAAGCGGGACGCTGGTGCGGATTGCGGGGGGGCAGGGTGCGCGCATCCGGCTGGCGGGGCTGGGTGTGCGGCCAGGAGTTCATCTGCAGGTGCTGCAGAACAGCGGGCACGCGCCGGTGATGGTGCGCGTGGGCAATGCCCGTGTAGCGATTGGCCGCAGGCTGGCAACGCGCCTGCACATAACGCTTGACAAGGGGGCATCGGAACCATGAGTGAACGGCGGCGCATCCGGATAGGGATTATCGGCAATCCCAATTGTGGGAAAACGTGTTTGTTCAACAATTTGACTGGTGCGCACCAGCATGTTGGGAACTGGCCGGGCGTGACGGTGGAACAAAAGGCGGGGATGTATGAGTATCGCGGCGCGAGATATGAAGTAGTTGATTTGCCGGGGACGTACAGTTTGCTGCCGTTTTCGGCGGAAGAGGAAGTGGCGGGGCGGTTTTTGTATGAGGAGCCGCCGGATGTGTTAATCAACATAGTGGAAGCGACGAATTTGGAACGGCATCTGATGCTGACTGGGCAGCTCGTGGGGTTAGGGATTCCGTTGGTATTGGCGCTAAACATGATGGACGAAGCGGAGCAGCAGGGGATACAGATTGACCGAGCGCAGCTGGAGCAGATGCTTGGTGTGCCAGTGATACCGATGGTGGCACGGCGCAACAAAGGGACAGCGGCGCTGCTGGATGCGGTGGCGCGGCTTACGGAATCGAAGGCGTTGAGCACGGCAGTGGTAGATTATGGGGCGGAGATGGAGGCGGCGCTGGTGGCATTGAGCGAAAGGTTAGATGCAAAGGCGTGCCGGGTGCCGGTGCGCGAGCGCGCGTTGGCGTTGCTGCGCGGGCGGCCGGCGTGCGGCTGTGATCAGCCAGTGCTGGAGCGAGCGGCGGCAGTGCGCGCCGGGCTTGAAGAACGCCTGCAAGACACACTTGAGAATTATATTCTGGGGCGATGTTATGGATTTGCGCACGGGTTGGCGCGGATGTGCGTGACGCACAGTCCCCAGACGCGTTTCAATTTGACGGAAAAACTGGATGACTATCTGACGCATCCGCTATTGGGGTTGGTGTTCTTCGCGGTGTGCATGTGGGTGACATTCGAGATAGTATTTGTGGCGAGTGAGCCGCTGACGTCGGTGTTGGAGATGGGGATTGAATGGCTTCGTGGGGTGGTGGAAGCGGGGATGCCGGAGGGGGTATGGCGGTCGTTGGTGGCGGATGGTATAGTAAGCGGGGTAGGTGGGGTGCTGGTGTTTTTGCCGAATATTGTGCTGTTGTTTTTGGCGATTGGGTTTTTGGAAGACAGCGGGTACATGGCGCGCGCAGCGTTTGTGATGGATGGGATCATGCACCGGCTGGGGTTGCATGGGAAATCATTTATACCGATGCTGGTTGGGTTTGGCTGCACCGTCCCGGCGGTGATGGCGACGCGCACGCTGGATACGCGGCGCGACCGGCTGATTACGGCGCTCATCGTGCCGTTCATGTCGTGCGGGGCGCGGCTGCCGGTGTACACGTTGTTTATCAGTGCGTTTTTTTCGCCACGCTGGCATGCGGCGCTGCTGATGACGCTGTATGTGTTGGGGATAGTCGTGGCGATCGGAGCGGCCAACGTGCTTGGGTTTATATTTTTTCGCAAAGATTTCAGCCCGTTGTTGATGGAGCTGCCGCCGTATCGTCTGCCGACGGCGCGGAGTGTGCTGATACTGATGTGGCGGCGGGCATGGATGTATTTGAAGAAGGCGGGGACGCTGCTGCTGGGGGCTTCGTTGATGATGTGGTGGTTGTGCAGTTTCCCGCGGTCGTGGGCGGGCAAGGGAGATGAAGCGGGGGCGACGGCGGCGGCGGTGTTCAATCAGAGTTACGCAGCGCGGCTTGGCCGGGCAATGGAGCCGGTATTTCGCCCGCTGGGCTTTGACTGGAAAATCACGGTTGGTTTGATTAGCGGACTGGCGGCGAAAGAGGCAGTAATCTCTACGCTGACGATCGTGTATGGGGTGGAGGAGAGCGCCGAGACGACAGATGCGCTGCAAGACAGGTTGCGGACAGACAAGCTTTTTTCAGGCAAGCCGTGGCTGGCGTTTACGGTGCTGGTATTTGTGCTATTGTACGTGCCGTGTATTGCGGTGATGGCAGTGTTTTATCGTGAATTTGGCGCGTGGTGGACGATGTTTATGGTTGTCTATACAACGGCGACGGCGTGGGGGATGGCGTGGGTAGTGCGGATGATTGGCTGGCTGGCCGGTGCGAACGTGTAACAGGCGCAGCAAGCAGCGACAGGAGCGCGGCACCACAGAACGGCTCTGGGACGGCCTCAAACGCGCCAATGTCGTGGCCGGTTCCGCCGGTTGCCGCACGGTCTGCGCCGGAATAGTCAACGTGAACATTGAAGATATTTGTGGCGTTGTCAACGGCAGGTGAGGCGAGCGAAATAGCAAGCGAAAGCGCATCGTTGGTGACGGGTGTAGCGGCGAGCATAGGGGAGCCATTGGTATCGCCCGGGCCAGTACAGTTGCGCCAACTTGCCGGGCGTGGGCCTACCCAGAAATTATGGAACAGACGGAGGCCAGCCTTTCCGGCAGAGCGAGGATCAATCCATGCCACGGCGCCGTCTGGTTGATGGACGAGGTTGTTGGCGATAACTGTGCCGCCTAGTTTAGCCGGTTCATAGGCGATGGAAATAGCAGTAGATGTGCTGCCCCAGAAGGTATTGTAGGCAACAGTAACATTGGACAGGCCGCCGCCGCTCACTTCGCTTTCAAAGTAGCTAAGACCGCGCGCGGTAAAGCCGACGACGTTGTTGACGATGCGGATATTGCGCAATTGAGCGCCCCAGCCGTGGTAATGTTCTTCACCGAGGGCAATGCCAACCGCAGGCAGGCCGTTGCGGGTGAAACTATGGTTCCAGGCACTGTAACAGTGGTTGTGCTCAACGAGAATGTCAAAGGAGTTGTCAATGTAGATCAGCACGGAGTAGTTGTCATAGACGACATTGTGCCGGACGGTGGCGCCCATGGCGCGGGTGAGGCAGATGCCTTCGCCGTAATTGTGAAACACGGTATTACTGACGATGAAGGCTGAGCGCGCGCCGAAACCAACTTTGAGAGCGGAGCCCCAGCTGGCGGCGCGGGAGGCATTTTCCAGCACGGTGAGACTGACCGAGCACTGTGCAATTACCGTATTTGTGCCGGAGGTAAAGAGCCCATGACTGACGGCGTGATGGGCGGTGCAACGGCGCAGGACGTTGCTCATGCCGTGAAGGCGGGCACACATGTTGCTGGTGTTGCGCAGTTCGAATCCTTCAACGATGACATGAGCGCCATAGACGTGGACACATGGTTTATCGCGCCAACGCATGTCAATGACGGGCTGGGCGCCCGCGGCTGGCGCAACGACGATGGGAAGAGCGGGGGCGCCACTTTTGGTGATGCGGATGGGCTTGGTGTAAAAGATGCCCGGGCCAGCAGCGATGCGATCACCCGGCGCAAGCAGGGCGTGTGCCTTGACAAACGAGGCGAGCGAGCGCGTGGCAGTGCCATCGCAGTTCAGATTGTTGCCATGCGGGGCGAGGAAGTAGACCACGGCGTAGGCAGTAGCATGCGCGAAAAGAAGCTCGCTGGACAGCGCGACAAGGACAAGACGAGCGGTGGGCATACAAAGCGGTGTAAAGTTAGTTGCTAGAGTAGCAAATTTTCAGTTACCGCATAAGAAGAGCTGGATACAGAATGCAGAGAATACGGCGTGCTGCCGGCCACGGCGGCTTGCTGCGCGCGGGCAGCAAGGCAGCGAGGGTGCTGCCCCTCCCATGAATTGGTATGGAAATCATTACGGAGGGCCGCCGGCCACGGCGGGCTGATGCGCGCGGGGATGGGGGCAACGAGGCCGGTGCCCCGCCACGCTTATGTTGCTAGTCGCCGGATCTAGGTTCCGTGGGTGTCTTGACATGGGTGTGTGGTTAGGATACAATAGCAGCAAAGTGGCGAAGAGAGGCGCGCGGGAGCGCCGGATGATAACCCGGGGTTTGACATGCACGGAACGGCGAAGAAGCACAGCAGACGAGAGTGGCGACGGCCAGGTGCCGCAGCGTTGGGAGCAGCGTTGGGCGTGCTGGTGAGCGGCGTACTGGCGGGGCCCACAGCGGATCAACGCATCCAACAGGCGCTGGCGGCGGCGCGCAGCGGCGAGACACGTACGGCGATCCCGCTCCTCGAACAAGCCGAGCGCATGCATCCGTTTCATCAGGCGAATGTGGAAGTGCTGTACCAGTTGGGGACACTGTACATTGAGGCGGGCAAGTACGATGAAGCGGCGGCGACGTTTGAGAAGTTGTTGACGCGGTATGGAAAATACGGGGAGAAGATAGCGCGGGTTGATGAGGCGATCGTGAGCCAGGGGCGTGTGCTGGCGGGGCAAAAGAAATATGACGAAGCGCTGCAACACGTGCGGCGATTCAAGCGGGAGAAGCCGCGCAGTCCGGCGAATGAATATGCGGATTACGTGCTGGCGTATATTTTGACGGAGAAAGGGGAGTATGGGGAAGCGCGGAAGCTGTTGGAGAGCATCGCGGGGAATGCGCGGCACAGCATGAGGGAGCCGGCGTATTTTTTGCTGGCAGAGATTGCGGCGAAAGAGAAGAAATATGAGCAGGTAGAGATATTGATGCGGAGGCTGCTGGGCGGGGCGCAGGATGTGGAGGCGCGCAATGCGGCGCTGTTCAAGCTGGCGGACATGTACCGCAGCAGCGGGAACACGCCGAAAGCGCTGGACACGTACCGGCGCATCAAGGCGCAGGGTAACGACCCGGCCTCGCGCAATTTGAACGCGAGCATCTTGATTGAGATTGGCGAGACATTTGAGAAGCTGGGGCATGCGCTGGAAGCGCGGGTGGCGTTTGAGGGAGTGGCGCAGCTGTATGCGGACAGTGCGTTTGCGACGGATGCGTGGCACCGGGCAATTTTGGCGGATGCGGACTATGGCGACATTGCGCGCGCGGAGCAACAATATTTAAAGTTCCGCGCACGGTATCCGGGCGCGGCGCTGGCGGAAGATGTGCGTTTCTATCTGGCGCAGAAGCTGATGCAGCGGGGAGCGTATGAAGAGGCGATTCAGCAGGTGAAGGCAGGACTGGCAGAATATCCCACCGGGCAATGGGCGGAGGCATCGTTCAATGCGCTGGGCGTGGCGTATGCGGGGGCGAAGCAGTTTGAGGCGGCGGAAAAGGCGCTGCAGGAATTTGCGCAAAAGTTCCCCGAGAGCGAGCTGGTGCCGGACAGCTTTTTCATCTTGGCGGAGACGTATTTGGAACAGGGCCGGTATGCGCGTGCCATCGAGATGTATGAGCGGATCAGCAAGGATTACCCAGCGGCGCCGGTTGGCGCTGATGCGGGGGTGCGCGGGCAGGAAGTGCGGCTGTTGTACGCCGATGTGCTGATAGCGACCAACCGGATTGACGAGGCCGTGGAGCAGCTGCGCGCGGTGTCGGCGACGAATCTGGTAGAGCAAGCGGCGCTGCTCGTTGGGGAAGCGTATGTGCGCGGCGAGCGGTATGACGAGGCGGAGCGTGCATATGAAGAATTTGTGCACCAGTATCCCGGCAGCGCACTGAAGGCACAAGCATTGTTTGCGCTGGCGGACGTGCGCATGCGCAAAGAGGCGTATGACGAAGCGGAACAGGCGCTGCGCGAGGTGCTGGCAATGAAGCTGCCGAAAACGAACCCGGTGATGCCGGGCGCGACGTTGCAGATAGCGTTTTGCCGGTACTACGCGGACGATACGGCGGGCATGACGAACGTGCTGCACGAGGTGGTGCGCGAGTATCCTGGGACGCCGGAAGCCGGGGAAGCGCTGTATTGGATGGGCTTTGCGTACCGCAGCACGCGGGCGTATGAAGCGGCTGCGGAGGTGTACCGAAGATTAATGAGGGAGTATCCGACTCATCAGTATGCGGCTGAAGCGGCGTATTTGGTGGGTGAGAGTTATGCGCTGGACAACAAGCCGGGGCAGGCGGCGGAAGCATTTGTCGAAGCGTTCAAAGCGTTTCCGGCCGATGGGTATGGGTTGTATGCGCTGGTGCGCGCGGGCGAAGTGTACCTGCAGCAGGGGCAGCTGGCGGGCTGGCTGGCGCAGCTTGGCGAGCTTGAGCGCGAGACGCCGTCAGGAGCGGCGCTGATAGCGTGGGCGCGGGCAGGGGTGTTGATGCGCGCCGGGCGGGGCGAAGAGGCTGCGAAGGTGCTGGGCGAGCGCAGCGTGGCGGGTCTGGCGCCGAATGCGCAGGGCTATGCGCTGGCGCTGCGGGCGGGGGTGGAAAACGCGAACGGGCAGCATGCGTTGGCGGCAGCGACGGCGGAGGAAGCCGCGGCGCGGTGCACGGCGGCGAATCTGGGTTTGGATGAAGCGCTGTTTCAACTGGGGCGCGCGTTGTTTGTGCAGAAAAAGTGGGCTGAGGCGAATGAAGTGTACACGCGGCTGTTGAAGGAGTGTGTGATACCGAACGCGGAAGTGAATGCCATGGCGCTGGTGGACCGGGCGCAGTGTTTGATGGAGATGGACGAGACGGATGAGGTGGTCAAGCTGTGTGATGACGCGCTGCGGCTGCGGCCGCGGTTTGGGCTGGCGGCGCGCGCGGTGGTGATGAAAGGTGACGCGATGATGAAGCGGAATGAATATCAAAAAGCGGCGCAGTTTTACCAGCGGGCGGTGACGTTGTACAGGCGCATGGAAGAGTATGCCGTGCCGGCGTACCGTGGGTTGATTACGGCATATACGAAGCTGGGGCTGACGGAAGAGGCGCAGAGGGCGCGCACGCAGTTTGCCCAGCGCTATCCCAATGCGGCGCAGTAAGGTATGAGCACGAGAGCATTATATGGTGTGGCAGTGATACTGGCGGCGGGGCTGGCATGGGGGGACACGCTGGTATTGAAGACCGGCGCGCGTTACAGCGGCACGATCAGCCGGACGGCGGGCGGGGCGGTGGCCATCGCGTCGGCGCAAGGGACGCGGGAATTTCCGGACGATGCGGTGAACTGGCGCTTGACGACGTTCACGGCGCCGGCGAACGAGACGGCGGTGCGGGAGTTGCTGCAGAAAAAGAAGTATGCGGAGGCATTGCCGTTGCTGCAGCGCTGGGAGAGCCGCTACCGCAATTTGCCGACAAAGTGGTATGAGGAAGCGTTGTTCAGGCTGGGGGAGTGCTATGTGAACCTGCAGCGCGCGGACGAGGCGAAGCAGCAGTTTGAACGGTTATTAGAGCGGTTTCCGCGCTCACGGCACCGGAACGAAGCGGAAACGTATCTGATAGATCTGCAAGTAGCGGGGCAAAGCGGGCCGGAGTTGGCAGCGCGGTTGCAGCGTTTGCTGGATGACCCGAAATCGAACGCCCGGGTGCGTGCCAAGGCGCATCAGGGGCTGGGCGCGCTGCGGCTGGAGGGGAACGACCTGCGCGGGGCGCTCGAACATTACGTGCACATCATTGTGCTGTACGGCGACGTCAGCGAGCTGCAGGAAGACGCGCAGGAGAAAGTGGCGCAGTTATACAGCACGCTGGGGCGCACAAACGAAGCGGTATTTTATTATCAGCAATTGCTGGAGGCCTATCCGGACAGTGCGGCGGCAGCGGCGCGCAAGGAGCGGCTGGCAGCATTGAGAGCAGCAACGACATCACCATCTACACCAACGGACAAGGAGACGAACGATGAGAAGTAAGGTTATGAACATGGTGCGCCATCAACGCGCGGCGGCAGTGATGCTGGGGATGAGCATGTGGGGTGCGCTGGCCTGGGCGGCGGGGACGAACGAGGTGGCGGGCACGGGGGGCGGGGAATCGTGGCTGGCGTTTATATTTGTGAAGGGCGGCATATTCATGTATCCGATCGTGCTGCTGGGGTTTGTGGGGATCTATTTTATTGTGGATGCATTTTTGCTGTTGCGGAGGAAGAAGCTGGCGCCGCCGGAGGTGAAAGAGCAGCTGAAGGGGCTGATCAAGGAGAAGAAATACGATGAAGCAATAAAAGTGTGCGACGCGACGCCGTGTGCGCTGACGCGGATATTGGCGGCGGGGCTGCGGGCGCGGCACCGTGGGAAGCAGGTTATGGAAGAGATGTTTGCGGAGCACGGGGCGCGGGAAGGGATGGTGTTGCGGGCGCGCATTTCGTATTTGAACACGGTGGCGGTGATCGAGCCGATGCTGGGGCTGCTGGGGACAGTATCGGGCATGATCAAGGCGTTTGCGAATGTGGCGTCGATGGGGATGGGGAAGTCGTCGGTGCTGGCGAACAACATTTCGGAAGCGCTGATAACGACGTATGGAGGGCTGGTGGTGGCGATACCGCTGATGGCGGTGTTTCTGCATTTGCGCAACCAAGTGAACAGCATGATTGTGCATGTGGAGGACGAGATTGGGGAACTGGTAGATGTGATGGAGCAGGTTGGATAACGCGAAGCACGGGAGTGCGCGGAGGGAGCGATGAAATTCCGCCAGCTTGAAGAAGACGAGGTGACATCATTTCAGGTGTCGCCGCTGATTGACATAGTGTTTCAGCTGCTGACGTTTTTTTTGGTGACGGCGACGTTGCAGGAGTTGGAGTTTGCGCAGGAAGTGGAGTTGCCGATCGCCGATGCGGCGCTGACGAAGCAGTCGGAGGGGTTTCAAGAAATCCGGCTGAACGTGCTGGCAGACGGGCAGATTAAGGTGGGCGATGAAGTGATCGGGATGGACCGGCTGGCGGCGGAATTGCGGCGGGTGGCGGCGGAAGGCGGCCCGGGGGACAAGAAGATCCTGATCCGCGGGGACAAGCAGGCGCACTACGGGAAGATCATGCGCATCATGGCGGCGTGCGCGCAGGCGGATTTGTGGAATGTCTCGTTTGCGACGTATCAGGAAGACCCGAACAAAGGCGCGCGCAGTAGCGCGGGGGAGTAGGAGATATGAAATTTCACATCAGCGCAGAGGACACCGTTGAAGAACTGAACATCTCCAGCATGGTGGACATGACGTTCCTGCTGTTGATGTACTTTCTGGTGACGGCGAGTTTGAAGATTGAGGAATCGGAGTTGCGGGTGCAGATACCGATCGACCAGCAAATGGAGCAGCAGCAGCGGGTGGAGACGCCGGAGGAAGTGGTGGTGGATGTGTTTGAGAATGGGGAGATATGGTGGAACGGGCAGCCGACGGACACGGTGGAGAGCGAGGGGCTGCCGGAGCTGAAGGGGACGCTGGCGGATTTGAAGGCGGCGTATCCCGAGCAGGCGGTGGTGGTGCGGGGGCAGCGGCGGACGCAGCACCGGCGGATTGTGGCGGTGCTGAACGCCTGCGCGTATGCCAACATAGACCAGATATCCTTTCCGGCCGACGCGTCGGTGTTCGAGGAGTGAGCCATGAAGTATGACGTAGCCTCACTGATCGAGTTGTTCAAGCGCAACTATGATGTGCAGCGGCGTTCGGAGGCGCTGCTGGTGACGCTGGCGCTGGCGGCGGCATTTCTTGTGGGGGCGAGTGTCACGGTGGTGAGCACGTCGCAGACGGTGCAGGACATTATCAAATCGGTGATCCGGCGGGAAGAGAAACGGAAGGTGGAGCCGCCCAAGCCGGTGGTGCTGCCGAAAAACGTGCCGGTGAAACTGCCCGAGCCGCCCAAAGTTGACAAGATGCAGAAGCTGGATCAGCGCATGGTGGTGAAGAAAACGATTGACAGCAAGCTGCGTCCGAAGCCGCTGACGACGATGCGGCGGAAGGAACTGGATTTCAAGCGCTTGAAGGACATGGGTGCGGGCGTGCGCGGGGCGATGTACGGGGATTATGCGCACCGGTTTGATGTCGTCAGCAGCGGTGCGGGGATTCAAGCCACGATCGAGCAACTGGTTGTTGTGGCGTATGAGGGCGGCGACTGGGACTGCGAATTTCACCATCACGGCGCTAAAGTAGATTTGACGAAAGGCGCAATGCCGAATCTGATCCGCGAGATCGAGCGGCGCACGAACATCAAAGTCATTAACAAAGTGCCGGTGGCGGTACGCGCGGATTCGCCGGAGATACACAAGAGTCCGTTTGTGTATTTCACGGGGCATCGGAATTTTACGTTGATGGAAGCGGAAGTGGAGAATCTGCGCACGTACATCCTGCAAGGCGGGGCGATTGTGGCCAACAGTTCGCTGGCGGGGCGGCGTTCGCGCTTTGACGAAGCGTTCCGGCGCGAGATGAAGCGGGTGATTCCGGACTATGATTTGAAGGCGATTGGGAATGATCACCCGGTGTTTAAGGCGTTTGCAACATTCGACAAAGTGCCAGTGGGAATGAACTACTGGCAGGAGCCGCTGGAAGTGATTGAGATTGACGGGCGCGTGGTGGTGATCTATAATCTGAATAACTATGGCGGGTTGATGCTGGCAACGCTGGACGACACGGGGCAAGCGATCAAGCGTGGGGTAAGCGCCGAGGACCCGACGTACCGCTGGGAAGGTCCGCGCATCTGGCCGAACACGCGCAAATTATATGCGAATGTGGAAGACGTGAAAACCGTGGTGGACGCGTACGTGTTCAACATTAATATCCTGGCGTACCTATTGACGCGCTAAGGCGCGTTAAGGAGCAGAGTGAGACAAGGGACGAGGCGCGGGTTTGTGCGGGCGGAAGGCTTGGTATTGATGGTGTTGTTGCTGGTATCGCTGGCGGTGCTGGGGTGGGTGTTCGTGCAGATGTACCGGCATGCCAAGGCGCAGCAGGCAGCGCTGCTGGCGGCGCCGCAAAAAGTGGTGACACAAGCGCCAGTGGCGGCTGCCGCTGAGCAAGCGGCGGCGGCCTCCGAACAAGGGGTAGCGGCGGCGCCTGCACAACGAGCGGCGGAAGAAACGGAAGCTGAAGCGGCGGCTGCATCGTTGCCTGATCCCAATGCAGCAGCAATGACAGCGGACATGGCTGCATACTCCAATGCCATCGCCACATTGAAAGCACAACTAGACTTGGTTAGGCAGACGCGCGATCAGGAGCAGGCGGATGCGCTGGGCAGGTTGCAAGAGCAGCTGCGCAGCTTGCGCGAGGAGCTGGCGCAGCAACAGACGCAGGCGTTCCTTGCGGAGCGCGAACTATTACGGGCGCATCTGCGTGTGGATTCGGCGCAGGAGGCGCTTGTGCGTGCCCAGAACGAGTTGCGCGCCAAAGATGCAGAAATTTTGCGCTTACGGCAGATCATCGAAGAACTGAGTGGGATTGAACCGCCCATGTTGCAGCCGGCGGCGTTCACGAACGCGGCGGTGGACAGCGTACCGCGTACAGTTGGCGGGGCGCGGGCATTGCAGGCAGGAAAGGCTGCACCGGCTGCGAGCCGTGAGCCAGTGTCACCGGAGCCAGTGGACGCCACGGTATCCAGTGCGGAGCCGCAGGCGCTGCATGGCGGTGTGCCTCCGGCACACGGTGCGGAGGTGCGGGCGCCAGATGTCGTTGCTCCGCGTCCATCCTTTGTGGAAGATGGTGATGAGCGCCCGGCGCGTTCCGCGTGGCGGCCGCGGCCGGCGCGCGCCGCAGCCCGAACAGCTCGTCCCGCGCGGCAGATTTACACGCCCACGCCCGCGTCTGCGGATGCGACACCGCTAGTACCGACGCGTGTGACGCACGTGGATGCGATGCCCGTCACGAACATTGCTACCGTGGCGACCGAATTGGAGCTGGGCGAGAGGTCGCTGGAAACGGCATCTGGACCCGCAGGGGCTGGAGCGGATGAGTATGCGTTGCAGACCGAGGGGACTGAACTTGGCGCACCTCAGGCGCCGCCACGGCCGGAGTTCGCACCGGAAAGGGGCGCACGGCCGTCGCTGACCGGCATGCTCAACGGCGGCTACCGGATTGTGTGCGCGCCGTTCATGGTGCCGTATAGCATTGTCAGCGGTGCGGCCGTGCCGTTGCGGAATGATCCGGAGCAGGCAGGCACGACAAACTACCTGGCATACGGGGTGGGGCAGGCATTGGCTCTGCCATTCAGCATGGGGTTCAACAGCATCGCGGGGGCAGGTTCGGGCAGCATGGACGCATTGCAGGGCTGCCTGGACATTATCACACTGGGGACGTATAGCGGCACGGGCGCGCAGCCATACATCAAGCACGTGCTGGACACCAAGTAGCAGAAGAGCGTGCATGGCAAGAACACCACGGTATCGTGAGGCACGGCAACCGGTTGCAGTGCGTGTGGAAGACCTTTTGGCGCGCATGACGCTGGAAGAGAAAGCCGGGCAGCTCCTTCAATTGGACGCGCGGCATGACTGGGCGGAGAAGTATGAGAGGTACCAGCCGGGCTCGATGCTGAACGTGCTGGATGAAGCGGCGGCGGAGGTGCAGGAGCGTGCGCGGCGCAGCCGGCTTGGCATTCCCGTGCTGCTGGGGATAGATGCGATTCATGGCCATTCATTTAAACGCGGGGCGACGATTTTCCCAACGCAACTGGCGCTGTCGTGCTCGTGGAATCCTGAGCTGGCGGAAGAGATGGCGCGGATTACCGCGCTGGAAGCGAGTTATACGGGAGTGCATTGGACGTTTGCGCCAGTGTTTTGTCTGCCGCGCGACCTGCGCTGGGGACGTGTTGACGAAACGAGCGGCGAAGACCCGAAGCTGATAGCGGACATAGGGTGCGCGATGGTGCGCGGGTTTCAAGGTGAGCGGCTGGACGATCCGCGGCGCATTCTGGCCTGCGCGAAGCATTTTGCGGGCTACGGCGAGACGCAGGGCGGGCGCGATGCATCAGAAGCGGAGCACACGCGGCGCAAGATGCTGACGTGGTTCCTGCCGCCGTTTGAGCGTGCGGTGCGCGCGGGGTGTGCCACGTTCATGACCGGCTATCAAAGTATAGACGGCACGCCATGCACGGCCAACAGATGGCTTTTGACGGAAGTGTTGCGCGAGACGTGGGGCTTTGAAGGCATAGTGGTTACGGATTACAACAATGTCGGGCGGATGCACAGCGAACAGATGGTGTGCGCGACGATGGAAGACGCGGCGATTGCGGCGCTGCAAGCGGGCAATGATTTGATGATGCAGACGCCGGAGTTTTATGAGGCGGTGATAAAGGCCGTGCGCGCGGGGCGGCTGGCGGAAGAGGTGATAGACCGTGCGATGCGGCGGATTTTGCGCATAAAATTTGCGCTGGGGCTGTTTGAGAATCCGCGCTTACCGGATGCGGACGGCGCGCGAGCGGTGATCAACTGCGCGGCGCACCGCGCGGTGGCGCTGGAGGCGGCACGGCCGTCGGTTGTGTTGTTGAAGAATGAGGGTGTGCTGCCGCTGCGGGTGGAAGAGCTGCGCCGTGTGGCCGTGAGCGGCCCGCTGGCGGACAATGCGTTTGCCCAGCTAGGCGACTGGTCGCTTGGCAGCAACCCGGCCGACGGCGCAACGCATCCGCGCGAGCTGACGGTGACACTGCTGGATGGTCTGCGTGCGCGGCTGGCGGGGAGATGCGAGGTTGTCTATGAGCGTGGCTGTTCGATATATGCGGTGCCGGCAGATGACGAGACCGTGGAGTGGCAGCCGTGCGCGTTCAGCACGGATGAATCGGGGATAGGGGCGGCGGCGGCCGCCGCGCGCAGCGCCGATGTGGCCATCGTTGCGGTCGGCGATACCGTCTCACTCACCGGCGAATACCGCAGCACCGCCACACTCGAACTGATGGGGCCGCAGCAGCGGTTGCTGGAGGCAATTCACGCCACCGGCACGCCGATGATAGTGGTTCTGATCAACAGCAAGCCACTGGCCATCCCATGGATCGCCGCGCATGCCCACGCCGTTCTGGAAGCATTTAATCCGGGCATGTTGGGCGGAACGGCGCTGGCGGAAATTCTTGTGGGAGATGTCAATCCGAGCGGCAAGTTAACCATTTCATTTCCCTATCATGTAGGCCAGCAGCCAGTGTGGTATCATCGCGTGCCGGGGACTCACGGCGGCTGCTACGCAGACGGCTACGGCTTCGATGCGCTCTATGCATTTGGTTTTGGCTTGAGCTATACCACATTCCGCTACAGCAACCTGCGCCTGGCGCGGGAGACACTTGCGCCGGGCGAGCCGCTGGATCTCTCACTGGATATTAGCAACACCGGCGGGCGTGACGGGGTGGACATCGCGCAAGTGTATGTGCGGGACATGTACACATCGGTGACGTGGCCGGACAAGCTGCTGAAGGCGTATGCGCGGGTGGCGCTGCGGGCGGGCGAAACACGCAGCGTGGCGTTCCGGATTCCATACGATGATCTGGCGATCATCAATGGCGCGCTGCAGCGCGTAGTGGAGCCGGGGGCGTTTGAGGTGATGACAGGCGGCTCATCACGCGACAGCGATTTGTTACGCGCCAGGTTTCACGTGCAGGCATCGTAAGCGCCGGGCCAGCGCCGCGCCCAGCATGGCGCTCCACCATACCGCGGGCTCTGGCACGAGAAATTCAACCGGAATCTCCAATTGCGCGCCGGGAGCGTTGTGCTGAATGACGAGTGTCGTGTAATAGGTGCCTTGTGTCAGCGTGTCGGCGCTGGCGTACAGTGCCAAGTCGAGGGCACTCCATGGCGCTATAGTGCCATCTTCTGGAAACACGGCCAGCCATGAAGCATTGCGCGGGCGCAGCTCCACGGCCAACGCATTCGTTACAAAGGGCGCGTTATAGGCGAGCTGCACGACCGGGGCGGGGGCGTTGGATGACTGCACACCGATCGTGGCGGAGGTGAGCACGCCCTGCATGGTCAGATACTGCAGCACAATGGTGCCGCCGGGGCACAAGACGACCTGAAAGGTTTGCTGTTCACTTGTGCCATAGCGCGGCACACCCAGCCATGCCACGATCGTTTCGGTACTATTCGTTGCCCAGCGGATTGAGCCGCCCGCGTTGGAATTCAAGTCATCCCAGAACGCGGCGATGAGCGGACCGGGCGTGCCGCTTGCGGTGGGCAACGGCTGATTCAGCCACGGCACCGCGCCGGGCTGGAACGTAACCACACCATTCGCGCTGACCTGCAAATGTGTGTAGAGGCGGCCGTAAAACACAAATGGGGTGGCGAGCGGCAACATGCTGCTGACGCCGTCGTCGCCGAGCGCGAGCGCCGTTCCGCTGGCCGAGATGTCGCGCCACGCGAAAGCTGGGCCGCCGGGCTGGCGGCTGTCGTTCCATGTGTAGTGCAGGCCGTTCGTCAGACCAGAAAAGGCATTGAACACAAGCTCACCGGAACCAGCATTCTGCAGGCGTACCACGGCGGTGGTCTGTGCTTCGAAGCTGTTGAAGAGCACATTAGTAGTGGGCGAAGCAATATGCGCGATGCCGCGCACAGTGACTGACAAATGATCGAGCCACGCGCCGTTCCGGGCGGTGATATGTGCGTCAAGCACATGAGCGGCGTCAGGGCAGTTGCTGGCAATGGTGATCATGACGGGTTCAATAATTTCCTGCGCTGCGCCTGCTTCGATGTCGCCAGCGGAGACTACGTTGGTGGACACGGAGAGAAACGGCGAAGCGGACGTGATGGTCACAAGCACATTCGAGGCGGTGCCGATGCCTTTGCCGATGTTGGTGAGCGTGAGATAAAGCTCAACACAATCAGCCGGCTCGGGCTCAGGGCAGATCAGCCCATTGCGAAACAACAGAAAAGGACCAGAGACCAGCCGGGGCGCGGGTGGCAGCAGCAGCTGCACCAGCTCGATCCCGTTGCTGGCAGCTGGATCGAAGTCTCGCAGATACTGTTTTCCATGATAATCAAGCCAGTGTTCATGCACACCGAGGCTGCGGTGCGGCGGGCCGTCGCCGTCGGGATCATAGATATGGCCGGACGGCGGATTAGTAATCAACGCAGCCTCATGCAGATGATGATCAATGTTGCCGCCCAGCGGCTTGCCCTGCAGTTCGCGCTCAGTACGCACGAAATCCAGCCCGACGGAATCAATCGCGCAGGCGTCCTGCGACATGAACAGTGAGCACGGCCAGTTGGAATTGAAGGGCGGCATAGACCAGTGTGTGGGGATGGCGTTCCACGCGCCGAGGCCGCCGTATAAACCATCAATGATGTGCAGCATGGTTTTGCCGCCGAGGTGGCGGTGTTCCATCAAGTCGGGGAGCACATGATATGACAAGTAACTGTTGGAGGATTCGATGAAGGGATGCAAGGCAAAAGCGCTGCCGCAGAGGGAACCGAAGTGATTCTTCGCAGAGAGTGTGGTGAATTCGAAATTTGTGCGCACTGCTGGCATGAGTGCGGCTTCGTGTGATTTAAGTGCGGAGAGATTGATCAAATAGTCAGACGTAGTGACGCAGGTGGGCGGGTAATTCGTGAGCGTGCCGTTAGCGAGATACATCGGCGCAGAGAAATCTTTCACTGCTTGCTCACGGCCGTCACCGCCGGTATAATCCACGTAATGGACCTTGAACTCAGGACGGCAATAATCCCACACACTCTTGCCAACATAACGCGCGGAGTCGTAAAGAAAAATGTCATTGGTGGGGACGCCGGCGACATACACAAGCTGGCGCAACAAAGCCAGAATAGCCTGCGGCGAGGTCATCGCGCCGTGTTGATTATCGAAGTGGCCGTTGTTAATGACAAGGTTGGCTTTAATGGCAATGCGTTCGCCACGTTGAAAGCCGTTAGTAGTGCGGCCGCGCAGTTGATTGTGATACGAGAAGAGTATCTGCCAAGCCTGCGTATCTGACGCAGCCCCAGTCAGCGCCCGCAACGACGCGGAAAACATTTCATCCACGGCGCGTTGATCCACATTATGGGGCTGCCACCAGTAATTAGTAGGACTACCATCCCAACGGGCAGCGCCTTCAAACCACGCCCAGGTGACGCGGCCGGGCAGCACGCCGTAGGCGGCGCCGAACGGATTGGTGGGGCCTTCGGGAGGGACAAAGGGCACATTGTCGTGCGTTGCGCGCGCCGCGGCGGCGAGTTCTGCGGGAGAGAATGGCGTGAACACGCCGTCTTCACGCAGGTGGCCCAACTGAGCAAGACGATAGGGGCACAGACGCTCCGCGGGCGCCACAGGTGCGGCAAGAGCAGCTGCACATGCGCATACAGCACATCCGTGGGAGAGAGAGGAGAGAAAATTGCGGTTCGTCACAGTGTAATTGTACCAAGTGTCGCGCGCAATGTCAAAGAACAGCCTGGACCGGCGACTAGGGAGGGCCGCCGACCACGGCGGCCTGATGGCTGCAGGGCACAAGGGCAGCGAGGCCGCTGCCCCTCCATGCCTATGTCGCTAGTCGCCGGATCTAGGAACAGGACATCTGATGGTTTTTCCTCAGTGCCGAAAAACACTGGGGATTCGAAGCCCGGTTGACGTATACACACACCGCGCGTATAGCGCACGCGGTACAGACTACCACCGCACCTGCATCTGCCTAGACTGCCAACGGCGCGATATTATGACACGCGCTGCTGTCCGGCCACATTGTAGTCTGTACATATACTTGATATATGCAATTTTTTATTGTATAATAGGTTACTATTGTAGTCTATACATTTTTACCCGTGCCCCGCGAGGCAGCTGTGTTTGTCAAATGGAGCGGCCCACGCCGCCGCGGACGCCAAGTTCGCTATCTGCAGATTGTTCACTCCTATGTCGAGAACGGCCAGCACCGCCACCGCCTGATTGCCAACCTTGGCGAACTGTCCCAGCGCCAGATCGCCGGGCTGGTCACAAGCTTTAACCGGCTGCTGGAACGCCCGTTCGTGTTGCGTGAACCACGCGGACGCCATGCCACGCGCGCACAATCATCCAGGTGACGCGCAGGCGGTACACGGCGCCATCCACGCCATTGTGACGAAGATCATGCGCCCGCTCGTGCGCCTGCCGCGCGCGAAATTCATGCATGAGGCGGTCAGTGGCATTGTCCGGCAGCGCACACTGGTGCACCGCGATATCGCCCGCGCAGTAAACGAAACCAGCAAGGCGCCCGGCACGGTGGAACGCCGCCTGACGGCGCACATCAATGATCCCGGCCTGGCCGACAGTATCAACGCCGGGCTGCTGTCTCATGGGGCTTCACGCGTACACGTGTATACGCCTATGGCGATAGACCTCACGGACACCCAGCGCCGCTATGCACACAACACACCGGGTGCGGAAGGCAACTATGACGGCCGCACGGGCACACCGGGCTGGGGTTACACCCACATCGGCGTCACGGCCGTTGTGCCGGGCGATGACGGTGTCGAACAGCTGCTACTGTATCAGGAAACGTATGCGTTGGAACACACCCATGCGAAACCATCAGACGATCCGCTGCAGATTGATTCGTCGTATGCACACTATGAACGCGCCGTGCGCACGCGGCACGAAACGTTGGGCGGCCCAGTGAGGATTGATGTGATGGATCGCGGCATGGACAGCCGGCGTTGTTTCGGCTGCGCACGGCACTAGTGCCGCTGGTTTCTCATCCGGCTGTGCGAGCGCCGGCGCAAACTGCGCATCGCGGGCATGCCGGCAGCCGTGTATCCTGCTGACGTGCCCCGCCACGTGCAAGAGTGGCATACGGTGTTCTGCCGCGTCTTCAACAAGAAGACACGTACATAGCGCATGCGCATGTGCCGGATAGCGTGGTGCACGGTGCTCGCCGGGGTACAGTATCCGGACGGTTCCGTGGCCGAGGTACCGCTGACGATGGTCATCATCACACGCGGTGGGCGCACGATGTACCTGCTCACGAATCGTACGATTGATGATGCCGGTGATCCGCTGGCCTTCGCGAAGATGCTGTATGCAGCCTGTCTCGCGCGCTGGACGGTGGAACCCTGTTTTGACCTGCTGAAGAACCGCATCAACATCGAACGCATCTTTGCGCGCACGATGACCGCGGCGAAGAATCTGTCCGCGTTGGCGTGGCTGGCGGTGGCCTGCATTCTGGAGGCGTTACCCGCCGGAGCCGAGATAACGGACACCGTTATCGCCTATGTGACCGCTGTGCACCGCATACGCCCGGCGCGGCATCTCTTCTACACCGTGTGCACGGCACTGACGCGCATGTGGTCGCACATGACCGTGGTGTGCTCATGGCACTGATCCGAGCGTGCCAGTGCTGCATGTACCGGTCCGGTAACGCCGCGTCCGGCGGGACCGGTCTGTCGTTCATCAGCCACGTGTGCGTGGACACCACGGCGCTGCCGCTGCCACCGCCATCGCGCACCGTCTCCATATCCACCCGCCATATCCACCTACACGCACGTAGGCACGCATACCACCCTTGTTCAGACCATTGCATGCTTTTTGAACACCCTTCGCAACGCCGTCTGATCGAAAAACATCAGATGTCCTAGCATGCGCGTTGACTTTTCGGGCGTCTTTTGGTATCATTACATGCTTTAGGTGCTCTAACAGTAAGATTGAACAGTAATGGTATGAACAAAACGTATTGCGCGAAGAGGAAAGAAAGCAAGCCGGTTTGGTATCTGATAGATGCCACGGACAAAGTATTGGGCCGCCTGGCCACACAGGTGGCGACGATTTTGAGCGGCAAGAACAAGCCGGTGTACACGCCGCATGTTGACACGGGCGATTTTGTGGTTGTGATCAACGCGGAGAAAGTCAAACTGACCGGCCGGAAGGCGGAGCAGAAGCATTATAACTCTCATTCGGGTTATCCGGGCGGCTTCCGCGTGCGCAGCGTGCGCGAAGTGTTGGCCACGCATCCCGAACGCGTGGTTGAACATGCTGTGAAAGGCATGCTGCCCAAGACCAATCTGGGGCGTGCGATGTACAAGAAACTGAAGGTCTACGCGGGCAGCGAACATCCACATGCCGCGCAGCAACCGGTTGTGATTAGCTAACATTAAGCATAGAAACGAATCATGAGCGATATTTCCGCAAACGTTGTGTGTGAGGCTGCCGGTGCAGAAGAAGCTGCTGTCATTCACGTGGCCGAGCCTGTCAGGCGCGATGAGCGTGTTTTTTCCGCCAGTTACACGGCCACGGGGCGCCGCAAGAATGCCGTTGCGCGTGTTGTGCTGAAACCGGGCACGGGGAAGATCACGATCAACAACCGTCTGGTGGAAGAGTATTTACCGACGGCGATTTTAGTGCAGGCGGTGAACGAGCCGTTTGCCGTCACGCAACTCAAGGGGCGTTTTGACGCGGTGGTGACAGCGAGGGGTGGTGGGTTTGCCGGCCAGGCTGGCGCCGTGCGGCATGCTATCAGCCGCGCACTGAGCATGATAGACGACACGATGCGCGGCCAGCTAAAGTCAGCCGGGCTGCTGACGCGTGATGCGCGGATGAAAGAGCGCAAGAAAGCCGGCCAGCCGGGCGCGCGCAAAAAGTTCCAGTTCTCGAAGCGTTAAGCGGGGCGCTGTCTATAAGCTGCTGGTGCAATTGGCTGCGCGTGCGCAGCCAGTTGTCTTATATGCGGGTGTAACTCAATAGGTAGAGTCTCTGCCTTCCAAGCAGATGGTTGCCGGTTCGAGTCCGGTCGCCCGCTTTTGTTGTCTGCGGTAGATTTCTTGCCTCTGCCTTACAGACGCGCACGCAGACTGTATAGTGCACGCGCTGCGGGGAACTGCAATCAGCATGCTTTGTTGTTTGTAGATGACCGTTTTTGCAGAATAGGTCTGTCGTTGTGCGGGAGGATAGGATTGATAGGACGGATGGGACGAATGAGACCTATTTGTGGGGGCGCGCGGAACAGCGCTGCTAGCGAAAGTGGATGCGTGGGTGCAGTCAGTCAATTTCGATGGAGAGGAGCTGGAACTGGCGGCCATCGGAGAGCTGCATGTCGTGGGAACCGCAGCGCGGGCAGGCAGGCGTGAGTGGGATGTCTGAGGCATCTGCGATAGCCGAACAAGCACGGCATTGCCAGCGGGCGGGGATTATTTCGATGTTGAGCACAGCGCCCTCGGCGATGGTGCCGTTGGTACAGATGTCGAAGCAGAAGCGCAGGGCGTCTGGAAAGACGCCGGAGAGTGCGCCGCAGGCAACATTGATGGCGCGGATGCGGGTGGCGTGTTCGGCGGCGGCGGCGGTGCAGGCGCGCTCAACAATCGTGGTCATCAAAGCAAGTTCGTGCACAGGCGGACGGATCGAGGTTGAGAAGTTCGAGCAAGGCGGGAGCAATGCCGGGGGCGGCGGCGAGGCAGATGCGTTGGGCGGGTGAGCCCGTGGGCCACGTGTAGCAAGCGGCGCCGGCTTCTTCGGTGATGAGGGCGCCGGCGGCGATATCCCAGAGATAGATGGGGTTTTCGAGATAGGCATCGAGGCGGCCGCAGGCGGTGAAGGCAAGGTCGAGTGCAGCCGCGCCGCTGATGCGGAGTTTTTGGACCGCGGGGGCGAGGCGGGAGAGGGCGTGCTGGGCGGCGGCTGCGGGATCATGCTTGGCGAGTCCGATGGCGAGCATGGCATCGGCGAGGCGGGCGGTGTGTGCGGCGTGGATGGGGCGGCCGTTGCAGAAGGCGCCGGCGCCACGAATGGCGGTATAGAGCTGATCACGGCGGCAATCGTAGATGACGCCGGCGTGGGTGACGCGCTGCCATGTGAAGGCGATGGAAACAGCGAAGTGAGGATGGCCGTGGGAGAAATTGACCGTGCCGTCGAGAGGATCAATGATCCAGACGCCGGTGGCGTTGAGGCGCGCGGCACCGCGTTCTTCGGCGAGGATGCCGTCGTTGGGGCGGTGCGAGCGGATCATCTCACAGATGATGGCTTCGGCTTCGAGATCCGCGGAGAGTTTGACATCATGAGCGAAGCGGGCATGATGGGTGAACGAGCGGGCATCTTGGGCGAAGGCGAGGGCGCGGCCGGCGGCGCGGGCGGCATCACAGGCCAGGCCGAGAATGGCGTCGAGGTTGGGCAGGGGAGCAGACATCAGCGTGGGGCGTCTATAGCTGCCGGGGTCTGCGAGGCAGAAGGATCAGACATGAGGAGCGGCAGGGCATCTGGGATGATTTGGTAGGCTTCGGTGAGGGCGCGGAGGGCGTCTACGGCGAGATCAGATTCTTTGGAGGAAGAATACATGGCACGGAGATCATCGGCGCGGCTTTTGAGGAGGGAGGCGTTGGCAGCGGAGCCGCGCAAGGAGCCGACAAGTGTTTCGACAGTAGCGATGACGGTGCGGCGGCGTTGTTCTTCGAGGCCGATGAATTGTTCGAGGGACTCCTCGGCTTTACGGAGGGCGGCGAGCTTGGCGGAGGTGAGGAGGGCGAAGCGCTGGAGCTCATGTACGCGGCTTTTGTCCTGCCAGGCAGCGAGGGTGGAAGCGAGGGATTGGACTTGGCGGCGGAGCTGGCGGAGTTTCTCCATGATTTTGCCTTTGCGATAGCCGTCGGCAGAGATGGTGGCGCGCAGCACGCTGAGTTGGGAAGGGAAATCTTGAGCAAGGGCACGGACTTTGGTGCGCTGGGCGAGGCGCTGATCCGACTTGGAGCGGTCGAGCTGGGTAAGGCGCTCGGCTTCGGCGGCGAGGACGTCGAGATTGCCGCAGACTTCGAGGGTGAGCTCGGCGAAGGGTTTGCTGGCGGAGGGTTTCGGTTTGGCAGCCGGGCGGGAGACGACGAGATTGGTTCTGGAGGTATCATCGAAGACGACACCATAGTCGCGCATCAGGCGGGCGAGGTCATCGTCATCTTCGATCATGGTGCGGAGGACATCTTCTTCGTAGAGGCAGAGGCGGGACTGGCAATAGACCCAGTACAAGCGGGCTTCGCGTGCGTATGGGGACGGAGCAGACATTGCGGCGGCGAGGCGCTGGACGGCTTCATCCCAGCGCTCGAGATGCATGAGGACGCGGCCATAAACCAAATTGTATTCGGGGTCTTTGCTGTACTGAGCAGAGCAGGCGATGAGGAATTTCTCGGCATCATTGAAGTCGCGGTTTTGGAGTTTGATTTTGGCAGCGTGGAAGTTGCATTCCATGAGGCGCTGGGGATTAACGAGAGCATTGGTGGTTTGGAGCTTGAGGTAGGCCTGATAATGTTCCAGCGCTTGGAGGAATTCTTGGTTTTCGTAGGCGGCATCAGCGAGGCGGAGATGGCACTCGCGCAAGTCATTTTCAAGGGAGAGGGCGAGGCCGGGAGCTTCTTCGATGGCGAGGCGGAGATTAGCGAGGGCGGCGCGGTAGCTTTTGTCGTGGAGCTGCTGGCGTGCGGCGGTGAGATAGGACTGGGCGCGGCAGGTTTGTTGCAGGGACAAGAGGGTGCGTTCATTTTTTTTGAAGATGTCCGTGCGGGCGTAGCCGCGTCTGAGGAGATCAACGAGGGCGAGGATGCGCGCGGGGTCGTGTTCGGGCTTGAGGGCGAGGACTTCGTCAACGAGGCGGGAGGCTTCGCGCTCTTCGATCATGCGGCGGGCTTTGTCGAGCAAGTCGTCAATGCCGGCGGCGGCGGAGGTTTTGCCGTAGCGGTTTTTGACGGTCAAGTAGAGGTTGTAGGCGGCTTCGAGATCGCCCGCCGTTTCATGGGAGCGTGCATCGGCGACGAGTTTTGCGGCGGTCTGTTCCAGCTGCTTGGTGATGTCCATTTCGCACTGGGCGATGCGGTCTTTGAGGGCTGTAACGGCGACGGCTTCGGGATAGCGCTGGCCGATGTCCTGCAGGACAGCGAGGGCTTGTTCCGCCAGGTTGCTGGCGAGGAGGGACTCGGCGTATTCAATGGCGATGCGCGCGCGTTGCTCGGTGAGTTCGGCAACGTGTTGATTGGCGAGAGCGGCACTGGCGCTGCCGGGGAACTGGCGCAAAACGGTACGCAGCAGTTCGATGGCCTGGTCATGGAGATTCTGGCTGCGCATGTCGCCGGCGAGTTGGACAAGTTCACGGGCTTTGAACTCCATAAGGAAGGGATCGGTGGTTTGTTCGAGGGTAGTGAGGCGCTGTGCGGCGGCAGTGGCAGGGAAGAGACGGCGGACGGATTCGATAATACGCTTACAGCGGGCGACTTCGCCTTTATTGAAGGCGGCTTCAGCGACTTGGGCGAGATCACCGGCGATTTCCTCGGCGGTGGTGACAAGGAGGGACAGGCGTGCATCCTGATCAGCCATGGCGGTGGGCGAGCGATCGAAGGGCGCGCCTTTGATGTCTGCAGAATAAAGCACGCCGCGCTCGTCAATCCAGAACGAGCGCCGGCCATCAAGGCCATAGCGCCATGGCGAGGCGGTGCAGACAAAGGACTGTTCGTCAGCGCGCTTCATGGAGAAGTAGTAGCCGGCATACAACGGATGCGCGGCGAGGTCATGAGCAAAGCGGTGATAGCCGGCCTGCTTGAGCTTGGCGAAGTCAACGAATTCGCCGATGCCGTCGTTGTCAGGGTCAAAGAGTTCGGCGTATTTGACATAGAATTGAGACAAGGCGATGGCACGCATCATGTGTTCGGCATGTTCTTCATTCCGACGGATGCGGACTTCAGCGAAGTGACGCCAGGAGAGCGCGGCGGCGGCCGCGGCGATGCAGACGATCCAGACGAAGGCAATGGTGACAGCCCACCACGCGGCGCGGCGGTCGGTGCGGCCGAAGCCGAGGCGGCGCGTGCGCAAGAGGGCGGCCATGCCAAGGATAGCGCCGGCGAGCCAGCCGATGCCGAGGAGCAAGGGGCCGCACAGAGAGCAGATGAGGGCGATGCGCGCGAGGATGGCGCCGCGGACGGCGTAGGCGCCGCCGGGGAGGGCGCCGCTGCCGCACTGCGGGCAGAAACGCACGCCATCGGTGAGCGGGGCGCCGCAATCGGGACAGAGACGCGCGGCGAGGGCGGGCGGTTCGGCCAGGGAAGTCTCGATGACGGGCGCGACGCGCAGGACACTGGTATCCTGACGTTCGAGTGCGATGACGAGCATGTCAACGGGGCCCAGGCGGATGCGCGCGCCGAGACTGAGGGCAGCGGAACGCACCAGCTGGTCATCAACATAGAGATCGCCACGGCCGGCGAGATCGGTGATGTACCAGCCGTCGACACGGCGTTCGAGGCGGGCGTGATAGTCGGCGAGGGCCTCGCAGTGAATGACCAAGCCGTTGCCTTCGGCGCGGCCGATGGTGACAGTGGTGTCAACTTCGGCGGTGCGCTGGTCGTTGGAATTGGGGAAGAGGACGAGGCGCATAGCGTCAGCTACGGGCAGCGCGGCGTGAAGGCGAACCGCCGGGGGAGAAGAGCGAATAGCCCAAGCCGCGCAGCAGGTTGTCCAGTGCGGCGATGGGGAGGCCCATGACGTTGTAATAGCAGCCATCAATGCGGTCAATGATGAGGCTGCCGGCGTCTTGAATGGCGTAGGCACCGGCTTTGTCAAGCGGATTGATGAGGGCGCAGTAGCGGATGATTTCAGCGCGGGAGAGCGGGCGCATAGTGACGCGCGTGCAGACGCAGGTGGAGCGCCAGGCGCGGGAAGCGGTGTCACAGACGGCGATGGCAGTGTAGACGCGGTGTGTGCGGCCTTGAAGGGTGCGGAGCATGCGCACGGCGTGGGAGAGCGAGCGGGGCTTGCCGAAGGTGGTGCGGCCGAGAGCGACGATCGTGTCAGCAGCGACGACGACGCCTTGGGCGCCGTGGGCGAGGACATCAGTGGCTTTGGCGCGCGCGTGGCGGCGGGCGAGTGCGGCGGGTGAGAGACGGGGATCATCCGGCTCATGATAGGAACTTTTCATGACGGTGAATGGCACGCGCAAGGCGGCCAGAAGCGCGCTGCGGCGGGGGGAAGCGGAGGCGAGGACGAGATGCAGTGGCCGGGTGCGCACGGCAGAGCTACGAGCGGTCAGTGCCATCAAGCCAATTCCACGCGAGTTTGGCAGCGCCCACGATGCCGGCGGAGTCGCCCAGTGCGGAGAATTTAAGGGTAACAAGCGGCTGGAGTTCAGGCGCGCCGTAAAACGCGGACAGTTCCTCCTGGAGTGGCTGCATAAAGGCGTCACCGGCTTTGATCAGGCCGCCGCCGATGACAAAGACATCAGGATCGAAGGCTTGTGTAAGAATCCAGATCAAGGAAGCAAAGGAACTGACCGCGTCTTTGCAGAGTTTGCGGCAGAGGTGATCGCCCTGGGCGGCGAGAGCAAAGATTTCTTCAGCCGAGACACGGCGGGCGGAGCGCAGGGCGCTGGGGACGCCGCATTTAAGATACCATTGAGCGCGGCGCGCCATGGCGCCGGGAGCGGCGTAGACTTCGGCACAGCCGAAGTTGCCGCAGGTGCAAGGTTCGCCGCCGGGGCGGACGATGATATGGCCGCATTCAGCGGCGCGCCCGTGGGCGCCGCGGAAGAGGCGGCCGTTCATGACGACGCCGCCGCCGAGGCCCGTGCCGAGCGCGAGAGAAATTTGGCAACGGGCGCCGCGGCCGGCACCGAGCCAGTTTTCGCCGAGGGCGATCAAATTGACATCATTGTCAATGGTGGCGGGCACACCGGCCCACGCGCTCAGATGCTGGGCCAGCGGTACACCCGTCCAGCCGGGGATATGCGCCTGCATGTAGGTGATGCGGCCGTTGTGGTGATCCACGGCGCCAGGTGAGCCGCAGCCGACGGCGACGATGCGGCCGTGGGCAGTTTGCTGGCGGATGACATCCTGCAAGACGCTGAGCAAGGCGTCGCGGCCTTCCGCGGCGCGCGAAGGCGTGTGAATCAGGTGTGACACGGTGCCGGCGCGGTCTACCAGCCCCGCTTTGACGTTCGTGCCGCCGATATCAATTGCCAGGACATGTTCGTTCATTAGGCTAGCATTGTAGCATAAGCGGCGGCGCGGCGCAAGTTGCGGCAATTGACAAGCTGGCGCGGTTCTCATATAATGCTATGATCATGGAACAGGAGACAAGCATGAGCGGACTGAAAGAAACGCTGAAACAGAAGCTGCCGGCGCCGGTTATCCACGTGTTAAAGCGCCTGCGGCGGCCGTTCAGTTGGCACAAGATGCAGGTGGGCGGGATGTGGGATGTGGTGGGGAACTTGCAGTTTGAATTTCTTGTCTCGCAGGGGTTGAAGCCTGGGCACTATTTTCTGGATGTGGGCTGCGGGTGTTTGCGGGGCGGAGTGCGCTTTATCAAGTATCTTGAGCGGGGGCATTATTTCGGGATAGATATCAGTGACGAGATTCTGGCGATGGCGCGCAAGGAATTGGCGGCGTATCACTTGGAAGACAAGGCGCCTGTGTTGCAGCGGACGGACACGTTTAATTTTCCGGCGCCGGCGCAGGGGTTTGATTATGCGATCGCGCAGTCGGTGTTTACGCATTTGCCGCTCAATGACATCATACGTTGCCTGATGAACATGGACAAGGTGTTGAAGCCGGGCGGGCGGTTTTACGCGACGTTTTTCGACAATCCACAGGGCAAACGGCATCTAGCGCCGCTGGTGCACAAGTGTGCCGATGGCTATGAGTTGTACACGTATTTCGACCGGGATCCGTTTCACTACGACGTGGGGACGTTCGAATGGGTGTGCAGCGGGACGGGGTTGACGGTTGAGGACATTGGGGCATGGAATCACCCGCGGGACCAGCGCATGCTGGTGTTTGTGAAGCAGTAGCCAGAGTGTGCACGAAACGAGCGGCGGAGCGGGGGGCTGTGAAGAAAATGCCCGCGCGAGAATGGGGTGCCGCGGGGGAGCGTGTGCAGAGGGGGAAAGGCGTGGGGCGTGCCGGTTGGCATTGACCTTGCCGATGCGAACAGTGAAAGGACGAGAGTATGCCGAATTTTTCATATCAAGGTGTGAGGAAAGACGGACAGCGCACGGACGGCACGCTGCTGGCGGCGAATGTAGAAGACGCGAAGCGCCAGCTGCAGCAGCAGGGGATATTCATCACGTCATTGCGTGAAGGCCACGCGCCGGGTGTGGAGCAGGCGGGCGAAGGCGGGCGCTGGTTTGATTTTGGGTTCCGGCGTACGCGCGTTAGTCATGACAAGATCGTTGACTTTCTGCGGCAACTGGCGACGCTGGTGGAAGCGAAACTGCCGCTGGCGCGGGCGCTGACGGCGCTAGTGGAGCAGGAGGACGATGCGGTGTTTCGCGGAATACTGGAAGCGGTGCGGGAGAAAGTGCAGGGCGGGGCGACGCTGGCAGATGCGCTGGCGATGCATCCGCGGTGTTTTTCGCGCCTGGCGGTCAACATGGTGCGGGCGGGCGAAATGGGCGGGGTGCTGGAGCAATCGCTGAACCGGCTGGCGGATTTTTCGGAAGAAGAGCAGGACATGCGCTCAACCGTGAAGTCGGCGTTGATCTACCCTGTGGTATTGACGGTTATCATGGGCTTGGCGATCGCGCTGCTGATGGCCTTTGCGGTGCCAAAATTCAAGACGATTTATCAAGGCATGAACCAGGAACTGCCGGCGCTGACGCAGGTGCTGATCACGGTAGCGGATGCGTTTGCGGGCTACTGGTGGCTGATGCTCATCGTGATTGTGCTGCTTGTGGCCGCCGTGCAGCGCTGGCGGCAGACGGCGGCGGCGCGGATGTTTCTTGACAAATTGAAATTCCGGCTGCCGCTGTTTGGCGCCTTGACGCGCAAGATTGCGATTGCGCGGTTTTCGCGGACATTTGGGACGCTGGTGGATGGCGGGATACCGATTTTGCTGGCGCTGAACATCGCCAAGGACACGGCGGGAAATAGCGTGATTGAACAGGCGCTGGAGCACGTGGCGTCGAATGTGAAAGAGGGCGAACGCATTGCCAAGCCATTGCGTGCCAGCGGGGTGTTTCCGCCGGTGGTCATTCATATGATTTCAGTGGGCGAAGAATCCGGGCGGCTGGGTGCGATGCTAGGGCGCATTGCGAGCAACTATGACAAACAGTCGCGCGCGGCGATTAAAGCCATGATGACCGTATTAGAACCGTTGATCATCGTGGTGCTGGCGGGGATCGTAACATTGATCATCCTTGCCATGCTGCTGCCGATGCTCAATGTATCGCTGATGACGTTTTGAGGGATGAAAGCGCCGTTTACACAGAGAAGGGGGAGGCGCAGGGGGCAGCCGCGCGGGATTGCACTGATTGCGGCGATGTTTGTGCTGTTTTTCCTGCTGGCGCTGGCGTTGGCCTACGGGTTTGCGGTGAATCTTGAGGTGAATTTTGCACGCAATTTTATGCAGGACTTGCAGGCGCATTATTGTGCGCGGGCAGGAATCTATCGCGCGCTGGCCGAGCTGAAAATCCAGGCGCGCAGCGGGACGTTCGCATATCCGCGCGGCGACACGCCGGAAGAAGTGGATCTGCTGCAGCGCTATGAGGAAATCTACCGCGATGTGCCGTTGTATGTGAACGATGCGGAAGTGGGCCGCTACACGGTGAAATTCAAGGATAATTTTGGCCAGACGGGGCTGGGGCCGTTGGATGAAACGAGTTTGATCAACATCAACCGGCTGGCGCAGCGGCGCGACCGCGCGACGCTCGAGCGGCTTTTCAAGGAAGCCATCAGCAATGAGGACGTGATCCGCAAACTGTTGGATGCGCTGATTGATTACGTGGATGCGGATGACATGAAATTGCTGGAAGGGGCGGAGAGCAAGGAGTATGAAGCCGTGGTGCCACCGATTCCGATCCGTAACGGCCCGATGCGGGATGTAAACGAATTTCTGAATGTGATCGAAGCGTTGCGGGCGCAGTATCCCGAGCTGGTTGATGACACTGTGTGGTTTGGTGAAGACTGGAACAACAATGGCGTACTGGACGCGAATGAGGACGACGGGTATGCGAGCCCGCCGTATGACAATGCCGACGGAGTATTGAACCGCGGGATCAAAGACTACGTGACGGTTGATTCCGAGAGTGACCAAGTGAATCCCAACACCGCCGCGCCGGAAGTGATGCGGATCATGTATCCGGAGAATTACGAACAACTGCTGACGGACCGCGCGCACACACGGCTGCCGGGGAACTCGAGTGTGTTCCGCATTCGCTCGTACGGCAAGGCGGGGGGGTATACGCATGTGATCGAATGGGTGGTGCGCGTGGGCGGGCCGGGCGGGTATCCATCGGTCATCCGCATGTACAGCTTATGAGGTGTGGGGAGACGACACGGCGCAGGCGCTGCCGCGGTTTTACGCTGATCGAATTGATGGTGGTCATCATGATTGCCGTGGTGATCGCGGGGGTGGCCATGCCGCGTATCTTCGGCAGTATGGCGAACAGCCGGTTGCGCAGCGAGGCGCAGCGCTTGATGGCGGCGCTCCAATATTGCCAAGGCTTGGCGGCACTGCAGCGCACGGCGTACCGCTTTCATTTCAATCTTGACGAACAAAGCTATTATGTGACACGCGATGCGTCGAAGGGCGATGATTTTGAGTTGGGGGAAACAGGAACGCTGGGCGGCATGGACAGATACACGTACGGCGGCGCGAGTTTGTATGCGGGCGACACGTATCGCGGCGCGGATGCGGGCAGCAACGTTACCGGCCGGGTTGATATTTTTGACAGTGACACGCATTATCTGCCGCGCAATGTGGTGATGGTCAAAGTGGTGGATGGGCGCGGCGAGGAGATCACGAGCGGCAGTCATTCGGTGGCGCTGGAGCCAAAGGGAACGGCCGTGGAGACGGCGGTATACTTGACGACGGACCGCGAGAATGACGCGGTGTATATTGTGCGCTTAGGCGCGAACGGCGTAACGGAGATCGAACGTGAAGACAGCCTGCGCTGATCGTGCGGGGCGCACGCGGCGGGCCGCGCGCGGCTTTACCTTGATTGAGGTCATGGTAGCCGTGGTCGTACTGGCGGTCGGCATATCCTCGATCATGGTATTTCTGGCGCAGGCAACAAAAATGGTGAGCACGGCGCGCGGCGCAACGGTGCAGACGATGCTGGCGCGGCAGGTGATGGTGGAGATTGAGAACAAGTATTGGCGCAGACAAGCACGGGATATTGAATTGAGCGGCACGTTTGGCTCCGAGTTTCCCCACTACCGGTATGAAGTGACCATCACAGAAAATATTGATGTCAAAGTGCCGGAGTTGCAGCAAGTGAGCGTGACGGTGTATTGGAACCGCGGGGGTTATGAGCGGCCGTATACGCTGACGACGTATCTGATAGATTTTTCGAAGTGAAGCTGGGCGAGGGGAGAAACGATTGACGATTGACGATTGACGATTTATGAGTTGGGGGAATTAACCACCAAGACGCCAAGACACGAAGGGGAGGGACGAGTGGCGTATGGCGCATGGCGAATGAGGAAGAGCGAATGGGGAAGTAAGAATGCAGCGCAAAAGAAGTACGAAGTGAGAAGTGCTGCATCAGAGCGAGGAGCGCATGGCGAAGAGCGATTGGGCAGGAGGAAGGGCGCAGAACGAAGGCACGGCGCAGAAGGTGGCAGGCGGAAGGAAGCGGGCAGAATACAAGACGGCGGAGGTGCTGCATAGATGAGTGATGGGGAAGGGGGGATGGGTGTAGTGTGAGGTTCAACCGACAAAAAATGTTGATTGCAAACGGCACAAGATGCCGAATGAAACACGGGCGGTTTTCACGTTTGCAGGCGGGGGGAGGGACAGGAACACGGGGACGTATGCTGCGGGGGATGACGTGACTGAGGGGAACAATATTTGACAAAAGCAGAGAAATATGTTATACTTGGTCACGAAAATGAAACCGGTGGGATGAGATGATAGCGACGGATGACAAGACGCGGCGGCTGATCCGGTATCGCAGCGCGGTGCGGCGGATGAAGGCGATGGGGTTGAGCCGGGTATATTCGGAGAACATAGCGGACGCGGTGGGGGTGTCGGCGTTGCAGGTACGGAAGGATTTTTCGGAAGAAGGGGTGCGCGGGGTGCGGCGCGGGGGGTATCAGGTGGACAGCGTGCTGGAGCGGCTGGGGGCTGTGTTGGGGCGGGACAGGGCACACGAGTTTGTGCTAGTGGGGATGGGCAGTTTGGGGACGGCGCTGGTGAAGTACCAGGCGTTTGCGCAGCATGGGATCAAGATAGTGGCAGCGTTTGACACGGACGCGAAGAAACTGAGTGAGAAGGGGCGCGTGCCGGTATTAAGCGCGTGGGAGATCACGCGGTATTGCAAGAAGCACCGCATCAGGTATGCGATCATGGCGGTACCGGAAGCGGAAGCGATAGGGGTGTACGAGCAGCTGGCGGCGGGCGGGGTGAAGGGGATATTAAACTTTGCGCCGGTGCGGCTGCGCGGCGGGAAGAATCTTGTGGTGAACAACGTGAATTTGGTATACGAGATTGAACATCTAATTTATTTTGTTGAACACACAGGGAGAAAGGTATGAATAGGGAAGCCGGGTGTGGAGTGGTGAAGCGCGAGCCAAGTGGATGTGCGTGCGGAAGCGGCGGAGCGGCGCCGGCGGCAGTGCGAGCAGTGCTGGAACCGATCGTGCAGCGCTGGCGGGGCGAGGAAGGGAATTTGATCATGATCCTGCATGGATTGCAGAAGGCGATGGGGTATGTGCCGCGGGCGGCGGCGCTGGAGCTGGCGCAGATGCTGGATGTGCCACTGGCGCGGATTTATGAAGTGATCACGTTCTACAATTACTTCAAGCTGGAGCCGCCGGGGAAGTATGTGATTGCGGTATGCACGGGCACGGCATGTTATTTGAAGGGCGCGCCGCAGATCATTGATTCACTGCGGGATGTGTTGGACTTGGCAGAGGGGCGGAGTGTGACGGCGGACGGGCTGTTTCAGCTGGATGAGGTGCGGTGTTTGGGATGTTGCGGACTGGCGCCGGTGCTGACAGTGAATGGGGAGGTATTTGGGCGGGTGAAACAGGGAGATGTGCCGGACATAGTCGAGCAGTTTCGCGAGCGCGAGGCGGGCGTGAAGCAGGAGTGAGGTGGAATAAGACGAGAACGACAAGGAAACAAAGATGAGTACACGGAACGATTTGGCGGCGGTGCGCGCGGCGGCGAAAGCGGCGCTGTACACGCGGTTGCAGGGGACGATGGACGGGGCGCCGGAAGGGGCGTACCGGCGGCATGTGCTGGTGTGCGGCGGGACGGGTTGTGAATCATGCCACGGGGCGGCACTGCATGACGCTCTTCAGCAGGCGGTGGAGGCGCGCGGGCTGGGGCGCGAGGTAAAAGTGATCAAGACGGGCTGCTTCGGGTTTTGCGAGAAAGGGCCGATTGTGAAAATCATGCCCGACCTGAGTTTCTATGTGCGCGTGAAGCCGGAGGACGTGGAGGAGATTGTGCGGGAGCATCTGGCGGGAGGGAAGCCGGTGGAGCGGCTGTTATACAAGGAGGAAGACGGGACGGTGGCGCGCGGCGGGGAGATAAAATTTTATGGGAAGCAGCAGCGGATTGTGTTGAGGAACTGCGGGCTGATCAATCCGGAGGACATCACGGAGTATCTGGCAACGGACGGTTATGAGGCGCTGGAACGTGTGGTGACGAAGATGAAGGGAGAGGAGGTGATCGCGGAGCTGAAGGTGGCGGGGCTGCGGGGGCGCGGGGGCGCGGGGTATCCGACGTGGATGAAGTGGGAGAATGCGCGGCGCACGAAGAGCGAGCGGAAATACGTGGTGTGCAATGCTGATGAAGGCGATCCGGGAGCATACATGGACCGCAGCGTATTGGAAGGCGACCCGCACGCCGTGCTGGAAGCGATGGCGATTTGCGCGAAGGCGATAGGGGCGCAGCAAGGGTACATTTATGTACGCGCGGAATACGGGTTGGCGATCGAGCGGTTGCGGATTGCGCTGGAGCAGGCGTATGCCCACGGCGTGCTGGGGGAGAACATTTTGGGAAGCGGGATGAGATTTCATGTGGCGGTGCGGCTGGGGGCGGGGGCGTTTGTATGCGGGGAAGAGACGGCGCTGCTTGAGTCGATTGAAGGGCATCGGGGGACACCGCGGCCGCGGCCGCCATATCCGGCGAATGTGGGGCTGTTTCAGCAGCCGACGGTGATCAACAATGTGGAGACGCTGGCGAATATACCAACGATCATACGGAATGGGGGAGCGTGGTTTGCGGGTATCGGGACAGAAAGCTCACGCGGGACGAAAGTGTTTGCGCTGACGGGCAAAGTGAAGAACTCGGGCTTGATTGAAGTGCCGATGGGGACGACGCTGCGGGAGATAGTGTATGACGTGGGCGGCGGCATACCGAACGGGAAGGCGATCAAAGCGATACAGACGGGCGGGCCATCGGGCGGGGTGATACCGGCATCATTTCTGGACACGCCGGTGGATTATGAGACGCTGAAGGAGCTTGGGTCCATGATGGGATCAGGCGGGATGATAGTGATGGATGAAGACGACTGCATGGTGGACATTGCGAAGTTTTACTTAGGATTTTGCGTGGACGAATCATGCGGGAAGTGCGCGCCGTGCCGGATTGGCGGGTACCAGATGCTGGAATCGTTGAAGAAGATCAGCGAAGGGCGTGCCCAGGCGGACGAGGTGCCACGCATCCGGCGGGTGGGGCTGGCGATGAGCAAAGCGTCGCTGTGCGGGCTGGGGCAGACGGCGGCGAATCCGGTGATCTCAACGTTAAAGTATTTTGAAGACGAGTACCGCGAGCACATAGAGGAGAAGAAATGCCGGGCGAAGAAGTGCCGGGCGCTGTTCAGCTATACGATTGTGCAGGAGCGGTGCAAGCGCTGCGGGTTGTGCGTGAAGAAATGCCCGGTGGAAGCCATCCCGGGCGACCGCAAGAGCGGCTATCGCATTGACGCAGCCAAGTGTGTCAAGTGCGGGCAATGTATGGCGGTGTGTCCGTTTAATGCAGTGAGCATGTGAGCCGAAGGAGCAGGTATGGTAACGATCACAATAGACGGCTATCCGGTGAAGGTGCGGCGCGGGACCAGCATTTTGGAGGCGGCGCGCAAGGTGAATATCAACATTCCGACGCTGTGCAAGCATGCGGATTTGCCGGCGACGGCGGCGTGCGGGATTTGTGTGGTGAAGCTGCAGCCCAGCGGGCGCGTGCTGCGGGCGTGCTGTACGCCGGTGGAAGAGGGCATGGAGATCATCACGAATGACGGCGAACTGAACGAAGTGCGGCGCGCGGTGTTGCACCTGATTTTGTCGACGCATCCGAACGACTGTCTGCGGTGCGGGCGCAACGGGACATGCGAACTGCAAAAGCTGGCGGAAGACTTTGGCGTGCGGCATGAGTATTTTCCCAACATCTGTGCGCCGTTGCCGAAGGATGATTCAACCGGTGCGGTGGTATTGGACCCGCAGAAGTGTGTGAAATGCGGGCGCTGTTTGGATGTGTGCCAGCGGGTGCAGAACGTATGGGCGCTGTCGTTTCTTGAGCGGGGGATTCACACGCGCATGGCGGCGGCGGGTGAGATACAGCTGGCCGACTCGCCGTGCGTGCGCTGCGGGCAATGCGCGGCGCACTGCCCGACGGGTGCGATTTTTGAATACGACCACACGCCGCAGGTATGGGAGGCGCTGCGCGATGGAGGGAAACATTGTGTGGTGCAGATCGCGCCGGCGGTGCGGACGTCGCTGGGCGAAGCGTTTGGCTACAAGCCGGGAGAACTGCTGACGGGCAAGATTTACGCGGTGCTGCGGCGGTTGGGATTCAAAGCGGTGTTCGACACCAATTTTGGTGCAGATGTGACGATTATGGAAGAAGCAGCAGAGTTTGTGGAGCGGCTGACACGCGGCAAAGGTGTCTTGCCGCTGATTACGACGTGCTGCCCGTCGTGGGTGGATTACATGGAGAAATACCACCATGACATGATAGCGCATTTTTCGTCATGCAAATCACCGCAGGCAATTGTGGGTGTACTGGCGAAGACGTATTATGCGCAGACACAGAAAATTGATCCGGCAACGATGTTCATGGTGTCTGTCATGCCATGCACAGCGAAGAAGTACGAAAAGGAGCGCAGTCAAGACATGGCGGCATCGGGATATCCGGATGTTAATCTGGTGATAACGACCCGCGAGTTGGCACGGATGATCAAGCAGGCGGGCATAGATTTTCATGGGATAGCGGAAGAGATGCCGGACAATCTGCTGGGGAACTACACGGGCGCGGGGACGATTTTTGGTGTGACGGGCGGCGTGATGGAAGCGGCGCTGCGCACGGCGCACAATTTTCTGAGCGGGGAGAATCCAGGAGCCGTTGATTTTGTGGAGGTGCGCGGGCTGAAGGGGATCAAGGAAAGCAGCGTGACGGTGGGGACGGCGACGGTGCGCGTAGCGATCGCGCATGGGCTGGGGAATGTAGATACGGTGCTGGAACGCGTGCGTGCGGCGCAGCGCAGCGGTGCGGAACTGCCGTATCATTTCATAGAAGTGATGGCGTGTCCGGGCGGCTGCGTGGGCGGCGGGGGGCAGCCATACGGCATTACGGACGAGCTGCGGCAGGCGCGCGCGAAGGGCTTGTACAAAGATGACGCGCAACACAGCGTGCGGTGCGCGCACGAGAATCCAGGCATTCTGCGCTTGTACAAGGAGTTTCTGGGGAAGCCGTTGAGTGAGAAGAGCGAACATCTGTTGCACACGCACTACACGGCGCGGCGTGAGTACAGGCGATGAAAGAGGGAATGATGTATGATGCTGGATTTAGAGACCGCGTTTAGAGGAAGTAAAGAATGCTGACAGCGCCGAAGGGGTTGCGGACACATATTGGCCTGTTTGGGCGCATGAACGTGGGCAAGTCGAGCGTGCTGAATACGCTGGCAAACCAGGACGTGGCGATCACGTCGGCGCAGCCGGGGACGACGACGGATGTAGTGGAAAAGCCGATGGAGCTGCTGCCGCTGGGGCCGGTGGTCGTGATGGACACAGCCGGGCTGGATGACGAGAGCATACTGGGCGCGGCGCGGAAAGGGCGGACGCACAAGGCGCTGGAGCGCAGTGAGGTGGTGGCGCTGGTAGTGGAAGCCGATGAGTGGGGGGACGCAGAAGAGCTGATCGTGCGCCGGGCGAAGGAACGTGGATGCGCGTTGGTGATCATCATCAACAAGACCGATCAACGCGCGCCGAGCGATGCGTTTGTGCAGCGCATGCGGGCACATACGGCGCACGTGGTGAGCGGATCATGCACCGGGAGCGCGCGGGCGTCGTATGGGCGTGCGATACGCGAGGCGCTGGTGGCGGCCGGAAGACAACGCGAGCAACGCAGCACGCCGCTGTTGGGCGATTTGGTTACCGCAGGCAGCGTCGTGGTGATGATTGTGCCGATTGATCAGGAGGCGCCGCGCGGGCGGTTGATCCTGCCACAAGTGCATGCCATACGTGACGCGCTTGATCATGATGCGCTGGCGCTGGTGGTGAAAGAGCATCAGTACCGTGATGCATTGCATGGGCTTAAGGACCCGCCCGCGTTGGTGATATGCGACTCGCAAGTAGTGGATAGAATGGTGGCAGAGACGCCGCGGTCAGTACCATGCACGACGTTTTCAATTTTGATGGCACGCATGAAGGGCGACTTGGCAGCCATGGTGCGCGCGGCCGCGCTGTTGCGGCACCTGCGTGCGGGCGACAGGGTGTTGATAGCTGAGGCGTGTTCGCATCACCCGCTGGCGGACGACATTGGGCGGGAGAAACTGCCGCGCTGGCTGAGGCGGGCGTGTGGAGCAGGCATCGCGGTGGAGATAGTGAGCGGGCGGGATTTTCCGGGGGACGTGACGCCCTATAAAGTGATCATCCATTGTGGCGCATGCATGCTGACGCGGGAAGAGATGATGAACCGTGTGCAGGCCGCGCGCACGGCGGGGGTGGCGTTGACGAACTACGGTGTGTGCATTGCGGCGCTGCACGGTGTGCTGGAGCGGGTGCTGGAGCCGTTTCCCGATGTGGTGCGTGTCTGGCATGAAAGTGCGTGATTTCATTGACGAGGGGCGGATTGAGCAGGTGTTGCGCGAGGCGCGGCGGCCGGATGCGGCGCGGGTGCGCGAGATCGTTGCGAAGGCCAGGGCAATCACGGCGTTAACGCTGGAAGAGCTCGCCGCGTTGCAGTGTGTGGAGGATGAAGAATTGTGGGCGGAGATGGCGGCGGCAGCTGCTGAGATCAAGCGCAGCGTCTATGACAACCGGATTGTGACGTTTGCACCGTTGTATATCAGCAACCGGTGCGTCAACAATTGTGCTTATTGTGGCTTTCGCGCGGAGAACAGCAGCCAACGGCGGCGGCATCTCACGATGGACGAAGTGCGGGCTGAGACGGCGGTGCTGGCGGGGCAGATCGGGCACAAACGTGTGATAGCGGTGTATGGTGAGCATCCGGAGACGGACGTTGACTACATTGCAGAAACGATGCGCACCATCTACAGTGTACGGGAGCCGGCGCGGCGCGGCTGCGGGCAAATCCGGCGCATCAACGTCAACGCGGCGCCGATGAGTGTGGCAGAGCTGCGGGTGTTGAAGGAGGCGGGACTCGGGACCTATCAGGTGTTTCAGGAAACGTATCATCACACCACGTATGCATCGGTGCATCCGCCGGGGACACGCAAGAGCGACTATGCGTGGCGAGTGACGGCGATGCATCGCGCGATGGAGGCAGGCATAGATGATGTGGGGCTAGGAGTGTTGTTTGGGCTGTACGACTGGCGTTTTGAACTGCTGGGCCTGTTGCAGCATGCGCATGAATTGGAGCGCGCGTTTGGGATTGGGCCGCACACGATCTCATTTCCGCGGATTGAGCCGGCACACAACACACCATTTGCCAGTGCGCCAGCGTGGCAGATTGATGATGCGACCCTGCGCAAGATCATCATCTTGATTCGGCTGGCGGTGCCCTACACGGGGATGATTTTGACGGCGCGCGAGCGGGCGGACGTGCGGCGCGCACTGCTGCCGCTGGGGATCACCCAGACTGATGCGTCCACGCGCATCGGCGTGGGCGCGTATCATGAGAGCCGCGCTGAGCAGGAAGCGGAACGGCAGCAGTTCATATTGGGCGATACGCGCTCGCTGGATGAGGTGGTGCGGGATTTAGCGGGGATGGGCATGATTACGTCGTTTTGCACGGCGGGGTATCGTTGTGGCAGGACGGGCGCCTGCATCATGGAGTTATTGCGCAGCGGCAAGGAAGGGCAGTTCTGCAAACTCAATGCGATATTGACGTACCGGGAATGGCTGGATGATTTTGCCAGTGCGGCGACGCGCGCAGCGGGAGAAGCGATCATTGCGCGTGAGCTGGCAGAGGTGGCGGAGAGCATGCCGCAGATCTATCCGCGACTGTGCGAGCAGTATGCCCGTGTGCAGGCGGGGGAGCGGGATGTGTATTTTTAGAGACTAGGCTGCATGCGGCCTAGTGGCAGACAGAGACGGTGGAACGCGCAGAGATCATCAGCTGGCTAGAAGGGCGGGACGATGCGGCACTTTTTGCGCGTGCGGATGCGGTGCGGCGGCGGGTGTGGGGCGACGGGGTGCTTATGCGGGGCATTGTGGAGCTGTCGAATCATTGCGTGCGCAATTGTTTATATTGCGGCTTGCGGCGCGGCAATGGCAGGCTGACGCGGTTTCGGCTTTCGGCAGACGAGGTGCAGCGTGCCGCTGCGCGTGTTTATGCTGATGGCATTCGCACGGTGGTCTTGCAGTCCGGAGATGACATGGAGCTGACGTGTGCATGGGTGGCAGCACGTGTGCAGGATATCAAGCGGGCGTGGCCGGACATGTATGTGACGCTGTCGCTGGGCGAACGCACTGACGAAGAGTATCGTGTGTGGCGGGAGGCTGGCGCGGAGCGTTATTTGATCAAGCATGAGACGGCGGATGAGGAGCTGTACCAGCGGTTGCATCCGGGGCAGAGTTTCCGGCGCCGCATGCAGATTCTTGAAGTGTTGCGCACGTTGGGATACGAAGTTGGTACGGGCTGTATTACCGGGCTTCCGGGGCAGAGCATGGATGCCTTGGCGAGTGACATCTGTTTTCTGCAGGAGTGGCAGCCGGAGATGGCGGGCATCGGCCCGTTTATGCCGCACGGGGCGACACCGCTGGGCGCGGTACCGGCCGGGTCACTCGAGCTGACCCTGCGTGTGCTGGCGCTGGCGCGCATTGTTGCGCCGCGCATGCGCATGCCGGCGACCACAGCGCTTGGCAGCCTTGCGCCGGAGGATGGGCTTACGCGAGGGTTGCGCGCGGGCTGCAATGTGATCATGTGTGATTACACGCCTGAAAGCGCGCGAGCACTGTATAGCATCTACGAGCGGAAGGAGGTGATCATGCTGTCGCGTGCGCGTGAGGCTGCCGCGGCAGCAGGGCGGTATGTATGCGTGGGTGGCGTGGGCGGGGAAGCACCGGTGGCAATAGGCAGCGGCCCGGCCAGGGAGTGAGGATTACTGGATGTGCGGCAGGAGCCAAGGGGGTGCGTTGGTAATGGTTAAGGAAATGCGCACGGTAGCGCTGGTGGGTTGCAGTGCAGCGAACTGCAGATCAACCAAGCCTGGAGCGAGCTGGCGGTTGGTGAAGACGATGTCAACGTTGGCGTTGCACACGATAGTGGAGAGGGCGGCGCGGGCAAAGAAGTTGCTGACGGCGGGTTCGGCGGCGAGGCGGTTGCTAGTGTCATCGAAGGCGTGCCAGAGGGTGCGCCAAGCATTGGAGTAACAGAATTCGAACCAGCCGGTGTGGGCTTCGGCGCGGGCGGTGAGGGAGGTTTTTGCGGAGTGGGATGCGGTGAACGCTTCGAGCCATGGCTCGTCGAGGCGGAGGCGTGAAGCCTGAAAAGAGAAGCGGGCCCACGGGGCATGGCCGCTAGTGAGGAGCCGGGCGTCGAAGGCAAACCATTTGTTGGTTTGGCTATCACAGCCGGCGCCGAGCGCCATGCGCCAAGGTTCCGGGTTGTGCAGCAACGGTGTGCGGAAGCGCTCGAGAAGAAAGTACATGTTGTCAAGTGACCAGAGGCGCGCGCGTGTGTCGCGGTCGTCGCAGGAGATATTGAGATTGGTGACAAGCAGGAGCGGCACGACGAACGGTATGGCGTCATCGTCATCTGTGTCAAGGCGCACAGCTTTCTTCATGCGTGGTGTGGTGGCGTAGCTGCGGTCGAAGCGGCTGGTGGAACCGCTGGCGACGGCGAGGATGAGATTGGTGGGATCAGCCGAATGGAACGGCGAGAACGAGCCATCGGCATGGCGCAGGAGACGCACATCTACGCCACGCAGATCGAAGGAGGTGAAGTAAACTGTTTGCAGCAACAAGATGCGCCAGAGGCTGATAGAAATGTCACCGCGATGCAACACGAGCGCATCGCGTACGGCAGGAATGTATTCCTTAATGCGCGCATTTGACCAGCGCAGGGAGAGCGTGAAGGGATTGACGGAGACATGATCTACGTGGAGCCAGACGGTGTTGGTGGGATTGTGCGCGGCGGCGCAGGTGCAGAACGCAGCCAACAAGGCTAATGCGGGGCGCCGGATGAACATAGCGAAGTGTGCATGCAGGTTAGTGCGCCGAGGGCAGGCCGTGTGGGGCGAGCGCATGGTAGACACGCAGGGCGGCATAGGCGTCGTTGGCGGCATAGAGGATTTGTTTGACAGAGAGTTGAGGATTGGCCCAGTTGGAGGTAGTGATCCGCTTGGATTTGGGGAGACGTTGATTAAAAAGGAGAGCGATGGCGCCGCGCGCGCCGATAGAGTTGCGATGGCCATGGGTGTTAAAGACATGATTGAGATCGAGGATGGCAGCGGGGGTCACGCCGAATTTGCGCTTGAGGTGGCGCAGGTCATTGGCAAGCCCAAAGCCGGCTTTTGTGAGCGAAGGCGATGCGAGCAATGCCTTGAGCACATCCAGCGATTCCGTGACATGCGACTGAAAGATGAAGGCGTGATCGAGTGTGGCAAACTGAATGACATGCGGGCCGTCGCAGGCTTCGTGACGGTGGAAGGTGGGGCGGGACTCGGTGTCGAAACCGACGACGGCGTGCATGGTGAGCTGAGCCAGCGCGTGTGCGGCAGCTGCGGCGGAGGATACCACCGTGATGGCGCTGAGCTCCAAGCCAGCAAACAGGTCGAACTGTTCGATGAGCTCTTTGGCGGGCAAGGGCGCATGCGGCGTCATAGGCGGTGAAGATGCGAATGCTGGCAGGAGCGTGTGGTGATCAGGCGGGCTGATGGGGCTCGAGGTCGAGCGCGTACATTGCGAGGCCGGAGAGCAATTTAGGGTAGAAGTCAGTAGACTTTTGCGGCATAACTTCACCACCGCGGGCGACGTCGCACACTTGCGCGGCACGAGTGGGGCGGAGGAAGAAAGCACACTGGGCAGCGCCGCTGGTGACAGCGTCAAGCGCCTCGCGCGGGTCGCGGTGATAACCGATGCCGGCTTCATGTTCGACCTCCTGTGCCGAGATGCCCAAGACGTCTTCGATAACCAGCGTATGGAGGACGGCGACGTCGAGCTCCCGCCAGGCCTCGGAGCGCTGGGGAGCGGCGGCGCGCATGGCATCAGGATGACGCAAGTGGAGGGCCCAGAATGAGCGGCCGTCGAACCAGCCGATGCAGAGTTGATCATGCGGCGCGTTGACGGCGGCGAGCAGGGCATCGAGAGCGCCCGCCGGCGCGATGTCGAACGCGGCAGACAAGGTGCGGCGAACGGCACTGGCGTCGTAGTTGGGCATGCCGAAGACACTGCGGTGTGTGGGCAAAATCACAAGTGATGAGTTGATATTGACGAACATGGCAAGCGTGAACTGGGCGCGGGGATCGTCGGCGTGTTCATGAGCGTAGTTGAGCGATGTCTCATAGCGATGGTGGCCGTCGGCGATGAAGAGCTGGCGAGGTGCCAGTGCGCGGGTGAGGGCTTCAACGTGTTGAGGAACAGAGATGCGCCAGAGTTCATTCTCGACGTCGAAGTCATCACACATGCGGATCAGTGGGGCTTGGTGCATGACCGCATCCAAGACGCGCGGTGCCGTGCCGTCATCTTCGTAGAGCAGGAAAATAAGTTCGCAGTGCATGCGCATGGCACGCAAGAGCGCGAGGCGGTCGGCTTTCGGTTTGGCGAGAGTTTTCTCGTGCGGAAAGATGATGCGGCGTTCATAAGGCTCGACGTGGCAGAGGCCGATGAAGCCGCTGCGCACATAGTGAGAGCCGAACATGTCGAACGACTGGCGATAGGCATAGAACGAGGGCATGGTATCTTGAATGAGGATACCGTTGTGCAGCCACTGGCGGCATTGTGCGGCAGCCCATGCGTATTTATCCATGCCATGGGCTTGAGCGACGGAGTCGTCTGGGAGTGTCAGGTGGACAAGGTTATAGGGACTGCGTGCTGCATAGTCGGCGCGCAGTGCTGGGGGGATTTTGTCATAGGGCTGAGTGAGAACAGCAGCGAGATCGAGATGCGGCGCATAGCGCACGGCGTGAAAAGGAGCGATGCTAGCCATTAGTTTTGTCCGGGCGGAGAGGTTATATTTTCGCCTTCCTGATTGAGGGCGGCGACGAAACACGCAATGCCGCGGGCCTTGACTTTGTCGGCGGCGGCCTTGGCTTCGGCGTAGTTTGGATACGAGCCGAAGCGCACGCGATAGAGCTTGTCTTTGGCCGACGGGGCAGTGACTTGGAGCGGCGAAAGTTTTTTGGAGAGCTCCCAGTACAAGGCAAAGGCGCGTTCGCGTGTGTGGAAGGCGCCGAGCTGAACGGTGAAAACTGTATCAGGCGGATAGACTTTGGCAGGAGCGGGCGGGGCTGGCACAGACTTGGCGGGCGCGTTGGTACTGGACGCGGCAGGGGCGGGCGCGTTGGTACTGGCGGGAGCCACGGGCTTATCTTCCGGCGCGGGCGCTGAAGGTTCGGCACCTGGCAGAGATGCATCGGCGGCATGCAATTCCGGCACAGGCACGGGCACTTCGTCGTCGCCGGCGTGGGAGGGGAAAGGGAGCAGTGAAGCGGCGAGCGCGCAGACAATCAGCACATGTTTCATGGGAGTATCTCCTGGAGTTTAGTCCCAGTTATCGGATCTGAAGGGTACGGCGGGCAAGCCCTCGACATTGTAGAGATTGCCGATAGGATTATTCGCCCAGCTGTAGCGCACGGCCACGGGGGCGGGCACGTTGGTTGAGCTGACAACGACGCGGGTGGCCTTGATAACAGCATCAGCCCAGACGAATTGTTTGTTGGCGCCGGCGATGGCGAAGCCTTTGAGCGGGCCGCCGCGTGCGGTGAGGCCTGCGCCCACATGGTCGAAGGACACGATGATGCGGGAACCTTTGACGCGCGCTTCGCGGAAGAGCGGGCCGGAATACACGAGGGTTTCGCCGTAGGCAAGATGCCGGGCGGCGAGGGCGAGGCGCCGTGCAACGTCTTGTTTGTTCTTCGGGTGAATATCATCGGGATTCTCAGGATCAGCGAGATCAATGGCGCACGCCATGGCGGTGTTGGAGATGCGCAGCGTCATGGTTTGGGCTTCACGCAAGAACGGCCATGTAGCGCTGGACTGCGAGGGTTCCTGCTGCACAGCCATGAAATTGGCGAGTTGGACGAAGAGAAACGGGAGATCACCTTTGCCCCAGCGGGAGCGCCAGTCGTTGATCATGGCAGGGAAGAGAGAGTGGTAGGCTTTGGCGTTATCGGCATTGGATTCGCCTTGATACCACAGGAACCCGCGGAGGCCGAAGGGGATGACAGGAGCGATCATGGCGTTGAAGAGTGCAGCGGGCTGCCCAGGGCTGGAATAGGGATTGCGGAGCTGGGGCGGCCGGGGCCCGGGCTGGCCGTTGGCGCGGGCTTCGCGCATGGCGTTGCTCCATTGTGCGAGGTCTTGTTCATATTGGCGCTGGGCGGCCGCGGGCGAATAGTTGCGCACGGCAGCGTCGCTGCGCTCTAAGCGGGCCGTCATAAAGGGGATCGAATCCAGCATGGCGCGGCTGGTCCACGATTCAATTGGTGTACCGCCCCACGAGCTATTGATCATGCCGATTGGCACACCGAGATGGGGCTGGAGCTCGCGGGCGAAGAAATAGCCGACAGCGGAAAAGGACGGAACGGTGAGAGGCGAGCAGACCGCCCAGGTAATTTTGGCATCGCGCGCGGGCTCGAGCGCGGTGGCGCGGTGGACCGTAGCGAGGCGAATGAGGGCGTTGGTGGCAGCGGCAATTTCGGCGGCGCTGTTGCGTGCATTCCGGACGGGCCACTCCATGTTGGATTGGCCGGAGCACAGCCACACGTCACCTACAAGGATGTTGGTGAGAACACGTGTGGAACGCTCGCCGCTGACGATGAGATTCCACGGCTGATCATTGGCGGTGAACGGGCCGATCACACTGCGCCAGCATCCGCTCTGGTCAGCCATGGTCATGACGGTCTGGCCACCGAACTGGACGGTGACCTCCTCGCCGGGCTTGGCCCAGCCCCAAACGGGGAGGCGCTGACCGCGCTGCAGGACCATGTTGTGCTGCCAGATACCGGGCAAGCGTACGGCGGCGCACAGCGGAGCGGTGCCGACAGTGATCAGCAACACCCAGCTCCATGCGTGCCGAGAGTGACGAACAAGCATACCGCGCTCCTTGTATTATCATGTGAAGCGCGCACGGCGGAACGGCGCGCCGTCCCTTACGTGCGCGCGCAAGATTGCATGATGTGATTATACGATTTTGAGGCAGAAAAGGCAAAAGCTGAATGGTTCTCCGCCCCAAATCGTAAATCGTACATCGTTATCCTGGGCTTGCGCCCTTTCACTTCGTTTCTATGCTATAATAATTGGTATGACTGTTAACGTTGCTTGTTTCGTTTCCCCGCATGGGTTTGGCCACGCCGCGCGTGCGTGCGCCGTTCTGCATGCGTTGCAGCAGATCGTCCCGCAGTTCCAAGCGCACATTTTTACTACGGTGCCGGAATGGTTCTTCGCGGAATCACTTCCGGGCGCATTCACCTATCATTCGTGCATGACAGATGTGGGCATGGCGCAGACGTCGCCCTTGCACGAAGATGTCGAGGCGACTGTTGCGCGGCTTGAGGCATTTCTGCCGTTTCATGCTTCCACTATTGATCCACTGGCAGCAGTGGTTGGCGCCGCCGGTGCACGTGCTGTGCTATGCGACATTTCCCCACTCGGCATTGCCGTGGCGGCCGCCGCGGGGCTGCCCTCCATCTTGATCGAGAACTTCACCTGGGACTGGATTTATGAAGGCTACGCGGCTGACCAGCCGCGCATGGCGGTGTTCGCGCGATACATGGAGGAATGGTTTGGCCGCGCGGATGTGCGCATACAAGCCGAGCCCGTCTGCCGCCGTGTGGCCGGTGCGCACACCGTGCCGCCCATCAGCCGCCCGCCACGCTCCACCCCTGCCGCCACACGCCGCGCGCTAGGCGTGTCAGAAAGTTCCCGCATGGTGCTGCTCACCATGGGTGGCGTTGCGCACGCCAACGTTCCTTCCGCCACGCACAATCATGCGGACGATCTGGCCATCGTCATTCCGAACAACGTGCCACAGATTGCACGCGATGGCAATTTGATCCTGCTGCCTTGGCACTCGGATTTTTTTCATCCTGATCTTGTGGCCGCCGCCGATGTAGTCATTGGCAAACTCGGCTACAGCACCCTGGCGGAAGCGTGCGCCGCCGGCACCGCGCTGGCGTGGCTGCCCCGCCCGAAATTCCGCGAGTCCGCAGCCATGGCAGCCTTCGTCCGCGCTCACATGCGCAACGTAGAAGTAAGTGAAGCTGCGCTGCACAACGGCTCTTGGGTGCAGGCAATCGAGCCGCTTTTGAACCGTCCGCGAGCATGCGCACAATGGCCCAGCGGCGCCCGCGCCGCAGCGCGCATCATCGCAGAGTTCCTTGCCGCCCATGCTGCTCTCCCCCAAATATGAATAATTGTTCACATTTGCCGTCTATCTCTTTGAACCGGCCTTTAACCAACGCCGTGGAGAGAACGATGAAAACGAAGCATCTGACCGGGGCAACCGCCAGCGCAGCCGTGTTGCTGCTCACTGTGTGGGTGCTCGTTAGTGTAGCGTCCGCCGCTGCCGAGGTCGCCGTTAGTGTCGGGGCCACTATAGATTTCAACACCTGCTACACCACGCTGCTCCCCTACGGCGGCTGGTATCAAACCCCGGAATACGGCTATGTCTGGGTGCCTGCGGGCATGCCGGCCGGCTGGCATCCCTACAGTTACGGCCAATGGGTGTATACCGACGTGGGCTGGATGTGGCAAAGCATCTATCCGTGGGGCTGGCTGCCGTTTCACTACGGCCGCTGGGTCTGGTACAACGCCTATGGCTGGTGCTGGGTGCCGGGGTATGAATGGGCGCCCGCCTGGGTGGTGTGGTACCGCACGCCAACTTACGTTGCGTGGGCGCCGCTGCCGCCGGTGGGGATTGGCGTCTCATACACGATCCAGCCTTCGTGGTGGTTTGGCGTGAGTTACACTTTTTTTGTCAGTCCGAATGTGTGGTACTATGCGGTTCCGGTGTATTCAATTTCCCCGGTGTTGTGCTCGCCCTATGTGATTGTGAACAATTACTATTTTTACGGCGGGCGGTATTGCCGTCATGGGGGGCGCCGCCTGCGCTGGTATGGCCCGCCCGTGCACGTGGTGGAACGCAACATCAACCGGCGGCTCGAACGCTACAGCGTGACATCGGCCAGTTCGTATAAAGAGCATGGCCGCATCGAGCGCGGCCGCATGGCAGTCTACCGGCCGACCGCAGCAGAAACAGTGACGCGCGTGGCATCTGAACGCAGTGCCCGGCGTGGTGAGCTGGGTGAATGGACGTTGCGCACGAACCGTGAAGTGCCGCGTGAAGGCGCGCGTTCAGGCCTCGTCGAATCGCCGCGCACCGGCCGCACCGGCGCGTCGGAACGTCCGCCCGCCACCGAGCGGCCCGCTCAACCCCCCGCGACGGAGCGCCCTGGCTCTCCCAGCCAGCCCATTGGGGAACGGCCCGGTCAAAACCAGCCGCCGGCCGCCGAACGCCCGCCGCGTACAGCGCCGATTGGCACACCAGAACGCCCGATCACCGAGCGCCCGCCGCGCAGCGAGCCTGGTACAGGGCCGGAACGGCCGATTACCGAGCGTCCGCCGCGCAGCGAGCCTGGTACAGGGCCGGAACGGCCGATTACCGAGCGTCCGCCCGTCGCGGCCCCGCCATCGGTGGAACGCCCGCCGCGCGCCGAGCCAGTGCCCCCGGGTTCGCAGCCTGGTGTGCCACCCTCAGTTCGGCCAGGTAGACCTTCACCACAGCCCGTGACTCCGCAACCAGTGCGGCCCACGCCGCAGCCCATTGCGCCGCCGCGCGCCGAGCCGGTGAATCCACGGCCGCAACCTATCGTGCCACCTTCCGTGCAGCCCGTGCGGCCTACGCCCCAGCCGATCGCGCCGCAGCTCGTGCGCCCAACGCCGCAACCGATTACACCGCCAGCGGTTGGCCGCCCACCACGTGTTGAGCCCATAAATCCACGGCCCATTGCGCCGCAACCGGTCACCCCGCGCCCGCAACCCGTCGCGCCCCCGTCAATGCAACCAGTCGTGCCGCACCCCATGCGGCCCGCTCCTCAGCCCATCGCGCCGCAACCATCCGTGCCGCGCACTGCTCCGCAGCCAATGATGCCACAACCATCTTTGCCGGAAGCCGCACCACGCCCCATGCCGCAGCCCATTGCCCCGCAGGCGGCCCCCTACATCGAGCGCCCGTCCGCCCCGGCCATGCCCTCGCCTCCGTCTGTGCCGCGGCCCGCACCACAGCCTTCCATGCCCTCCATGCCGTCGCCGCCTTCCATGCCCGCCGCGCCACGCATGGCGCCCGAGATGCCTTCCGCTCCAGCTATGCCGTTCATTCCGCAAGGCGAATCCGGCGGGGGCCGCCGCCGCTAACGTGCGTGCCCTGCAGATTGTTGGCATGATCAAACAAATCCCATGCAACGCTTCGTTCTGACAACGGTATCGTTCGCGTTGCTCGCCGCCGCTGCCACCCTGGCGGCACCCGGCGGGCAGCGGCTCGGGCGCGGCGCGGCCCACAGTGCAGCGCACGAGCGCGTGCTGGCAGGCAGCAGTGTTGCGTCTCATACGGCCGCCTTCGCCCGCACGCGCGCCGCGCGCCGCGATGCGGCGCGGCGCGAGCTCTCGCTTGCCGGCGGCTCGCTCGCGGTCCACACGCTGCACCAGCCGCGTCCCGCCCGCAGCAGCCGTGCTGACAGGCCCTCCGCTGGTACACCACGCCGCGCCGTCTTTTCGGCGTTCGCTTCGACATCTCTCACAGAACGCGTGTTCCACACCGCGCGCGTCCCGCGCCGTTCCGGCTTGCAGCCGGCTGGCGGCCCTGGGCTTCTCATCGAACGCGCCACTGTGCAGCGCCAACGCCTCCCCGCCACGCCCCTCGTCTACTCGCGCCCGCCCGCTCAGCACCTGCTCAACTCCGCCCCGCTCGCCGCCGGCCGCTGGTGGACGTATCTCTTTGACAACTTCGAAGGCGCCTTCCCCAATTACTGGATGCTGCAAGGCTCTCCGACATGGGGCATCACGAGTTTCCGCGCGTCCACCGGCGCGCGCTCCGTCTGGTGTGCCGCCTCGCACTACTCCGCGCCCGGTCCGTACCTCAACAACATGAACGGCTGGATCGTTGACGGCCCCTTCGATCTCCGCAATACCAGCAGCGTGGAACTCTACTTTGATTACTATGTTGATTCGCAACCCGTTGCAGACGCGGTCTTCATCGGCGCGTCCACCGACGGGCTCAATTTCACTGGCAACGCCTACAGCGGCTTTTCCGCCGGCTGGGTGCGCGATGCCAAAATCATCCTCAACCAGTTCGCCGGCGCCCCCACCCTCTACATCGGCGTCCAATTTTATTCCGATCCCGCCATCGTCGGCGAAGGTGCGTATGTTGACAATATCGAACTCGCTGGCTACATCCCCAGCAGCGCCTCCGTGGACATGACTGTGCGCAACCCTTATATCACGGATCCCGTCGAAGAAATTTTTCAATTCGATGTCCACAATTACGGCCCCGGCACTGCCGCTGCCAATTCCTATAGCATTGACGTGTTCGTAGATGGCGTGCTGGATTCCAGCGCCCGCAATTCTTCTGCCCTCGCCCCCGGCGCCACCGTCACATGGGAATGGCAGCTGGCTTACATCTACGCCCCCGGCCCCCACACCATCCGCGTCGAACTGCGCCCGGATGGTGGCGACATCGCTCCAGCTGATAATGCCCTCTCGTTCGTGATGACGGTCGTTGCGCCCACGCCGGTTGATCTCTCGCCCCGCAACGTTGCCATCATCAGCCCGGCGGACGGCACCTTCGATTTCGACGTCTACAACGCCGGCCCCGGCATTGCCCGCACCGCCAGCTACCGCGTGCGGGTCTTCGTGGATGGCCGCCTCGATTCCGAAGCGCGCAACCAGCTCGCTCTCGGCGCCGGCGAAAACGCCACCTGGCAATGGCAGCTCGACTACTATTACCAAGCCGGCCCGCATACCATCCGTATTGACGTCCTCGCCGACATTTCCGACGCCAATCCCACCAACAACTCCACCAGCTTCTCATGGACTGTCCCGCACCCGTCCATCATCACTGACTTGCAATTGCGCCGCCTCAAACTCAAAGACCCCATCAACGATGTTTTCTCCTTCCAGGTTGTCAATCACGGCCCCGTCGCGTGCCGCCCGGGTGACTACGAAGTGCGTGTGTATGTGGATGGCCTCCTCGACGGCACAGAACTGAATGCAAACTATCTCTATCCCGGCTGGATTGCCGATTGGACTTGGCAACTCAATTATCTCTATCCGCCCGGCCTGCATGCCGTCACCATCGAAGCTTGGCCGCTCGGCGCAGAGCTCACGCCGCGCGACAACAGCCAAAGCGTCTCGCTCCTCAAGCCCGGGCAAAATCTCACTGTCCAGCCCGTCGCTACGGTCACAGCCGTAGTCAATCTCGCTGTCAGTGCCCTCTTGTCTGCCACCAACGGTGCGCCGCTCTACACTTGGCGCATCAGCAGCGGAACCCTCCCCGCCGGCCTGTATCTCGCTGGCAATGGTGTCCTCAGCGGCGTGCCCAGCGCCGCCGGGTTCTTCACTGCCACGGCCGAAGCGCGCGATGCGGCCGGCCTCACCGCGTTCACACCGCTCAACGTCCTTGTGTTTAACTCCACGAGTTCCCTGCCGCTTTCCGTGCGCGTGCGCGCCTTGCCGCCCGCATTTGTCAACGCTGCGTATGCCGTGCAATTACAGGCTTCCGGCGGCTCTCCGCCGTATCAGTGGAGTCCTGTCAGCGGGTTCCCGCCCGGCACGTCGCTCTCCAGTGGCGGCGTGTTCAGCGGCACTCCCACGCAGGCCGGTGATTTCTCTCTCAACGTGCTGCTCTCCGATTCTTCCAGCGCTTCCACTACAGCCACGCTTTCACTGCCGGTGTTGCCCGCCAGCAAATACTTGAGCGCCGACATCCGCAAATGCTCGGTCAAGATTCCATGGGCCAAGCATGATCAAGGCCTGCCCGCCAGCGACACGTTGTCCTTCCGCGCTGCGTGTGATGTGCCGATTGACTTTGTCCTCGACAAGTACTCACGGCTCGTCTTGTGGATTGGTGATTATGCGCTCAGTTTCAACACAGCGCGCCAGGCCACATGGCAGCGCACCGCCACATTCACAACGTCCGATGCCAACGGTATGAAGGCTACTGCTACCGTTACGCGTTCCGGCCAGCAGCTGCGCATCACCGTGTCACTGCGGCGCGCGAATCTCGCCGCCGCGCTCGCCAGCTACGGCGTCTCCACAACGGGGCCGTCAACGGTGATCGTCCCCGTCCGCATCTCGCTCAACGGCACTGACACCGGCCAGCGTTCAGTCCAATTCACCTACACTTTAAAGGGCACGAACGGCCAGCTCAAACTCTGACTGATGTGAGATGCGTGGATCAGCCTTTAGGTCCGATTGCTGCATTGTGGACCGGCCTGTAGGGCGGTGTGTGCCGCATTGCTCCGGGCTCTGAAAGCCCAGCCACATTACACTCCTTGCGCTGCGCATGTCATTGTGTCAGGGGTTATAGATTTGCTATAATCTGTCATCATCACCATGGAGCATGATATGAAGTTGTCCGGCTTGTTCGCGTGCCTGTGTCTGTGTGGCGTTTCTCTCGCGCACACAAATGCGCCACTGTCAATCGCGGTGATTCCCAAAGGCACGACCCATGTGTTCTGGAAATCCATACATGCCGGCGCACGCGCCGCGGGCGCAGAGCTTGGCGTCAACGTGATCTGGCAGGGCCCGTACAAAGAGGATGACCGCAAACTGCAAATTGAACTGGTGCAGAATTTCATCAGCCGCGGCGTCCACGCGATTGTGCTGGCGCCGCTGGATGCCGCCGCGCTCGTGCGCCCCGTGCGCGCGGCGCGCAAACGCGGCATCACGGTTGTCATCATTGATTCTGATCTTAATGCCCAAGAGTACAGCAGCTTTGTCGCCACCGACAATTACAAGGGCGGCCAGCTTGCCGCCCAGCGCCTGGCGCAGGTGACGGGCGGTACGGGTGATGTGCTGATGCTGCGCTACGCCGAAGCCTCCGCCAGCACCATGCAGCGCGAAAAGGGCTTTCTCGACGGCCTCGCGCAGCACGCCCCGCGCATGCGTGTGGTCTCCAGCGATCAATACGGCGGCGTCACGGCCGAATCGGCCATGCGTGTCGCGCAGAATCTGCTCAACAAGTATCCGAAGCTGAGCGGCATTTTCTGCCCCAACGAATCCACTACGTTCGGCATGTTGCGCGCGCTACAAACGGCTGGCCGCGCGGGGAAGACGGCATTCGTCGGATTTGATGTCAGCGCCGCACTGCTCGCTGCGTTACGCGCGGGCGAACTCCATGGTTTGATTGTGCAAAATCCCTATCAAATGGGCTATCAAGGTGTCAAAACCGCTGTGGCGGCCGTGCGCGGCGAGGCAGTGCCCCCGCGTATTGACACAGGTGTGGCGGTGGTCACGGCAGACAATCTCAACGAACCGCACATTCAGGAGCTCGTCCAGCCGCGCTACGCCGAGTGATGGATCGAGCGGCGCCAATGTTCGACCGTAGCGCATAGTAGAGGAGCCATCCTGGCTCCTCAGGCGGCAGGATGCCGCCTCTACATTGCCGCGATTAGCGATCGCGCCTACAGATTCTTCTTCGTGTCTTCGTGTCTTGGCGGTTACTTCTCCCCCAAATCGTAAATCGCAAATCGTAAATCGTAAATCTCTCTACAGCTACGTGGGTGTCCCCGGCACCGGCCACTTGAATCTGCCGGTGGCACGAAATTCCACGAACTGTTCAATCGTTTGTAGCGATTTGCGTTCAACCGCTTCGTGCGTGTTGAAGGCGTTGTGCGGGGTCAGGATTGCGTTTGGCCGCCGCGCGAGTTCCAACACGGCGCGCGTGGCAGGATCAGAAACATCTGCCGCGCCGCGCCGCAAGGCCGCCGCCAGATGTTTCTCGTGCGTGTAGACATCCAGCCCGACACCGCCCAAGTGATTATTGTCAAGCAGTTCCAACAGTTCTGCAGGCGGAGAAAATTCGCCCCGCGCAATGTTGATGAAGAGCGCGCCGCGCCGCGCGCGCCGCAACAGCCCGCCCGCAAAATACCCGTTGTTCTCCGGCGTCAAATTCATCGCGCAGACAATAATGTCCGCCGCCGCCAGGGCCTCGTCCCGGCTGACATATTCCACATCAGCATGCCGGCGCACGATGTCCACGCCGAGAACCTTCATTTGCAGGCCATGTCCGATTTTGACGACTTCGTGTCCGATGTTGCCCACGCCAAACACGGCCAGGGTTGCCCCCGCGCATTCGCGGCCGGTAATGCCATCGCGGTGGAAACGCTGAAATTGCGCCAGTTGTTGCGGCAGCTTGCGCAACAAGGCCAGCCACATCATCAGCGCATGTTCAGCGACGGCGCGATTGCAGTAGAGCGGCAAATAGCCGCAGGGGAGCGCGGCACTCGTCGCGCGCAGATAGTCGCTGACGTGATCATACCCGGTGCTGCGGGTGATAATGGCGTGTAATGTGTGCGCCCAGGCTGGCGGCAGCACGGATTGTGTGCGGATGCTGATGACCGGCGCGGGCGGCGCCGCGTGGCCTTCTTCATGAATAGCCTTCCATGTGAACCCGGCGCTGATGCCCTGTGGAAGAAAGCGGCGCAAGGCCGCGGCTTCTTCTTCAAATGCCTCGTAAAAAAACACGTCGTGCGTCACGGCAACTTCCCCACGCTTGCAGCGTACACGAGCATCTGCTGTGTGCCGTCCAGACCCAGCGCGCCGTTCACTTCTTCATCGTCAAACGAGCCGATGGCGCAGGCGCCGCAGCCGATGCTGCCGCAGGCCAGATACAGATTCTGGCAGAGGTGCCCGGCATCCAGCAGCAGATAGCGGTGGCCGCGTGCGCCAAATTTCCATGTCATGCGTTCAACCACGGCGGCCCACAGAAACACTACCGCAGATTGAACCAGCAAATTGACATTCCGAAATCCGTCAATCATGCGGTCAATGCGCTCGGGGCTGTATGGCAAAGCCACCAGGGCATGCGCGCTGGCGGCATAGCGGTACATGCCCGGTTTCAACTCGTCAGTTTCGTTGACCAGCAGGAGGGTTTCAAAGGCATGCCGCGCGCCGGCTGACGGCACGGTGCGCATGGTACGCACACCCGGCTCCAGCTTCTGCACACCTTGTGTGCACCAGAGCAGAAACGACAGTTCTGCCAGTGACAGCGGGTCTGGCCGGTAGACGCGTTGTGAGCGCCGCGCGTTGACCAGCTGAAGAAAATCAAGCGACGCCGGCGCCGCCAGTGCGGGCTCGGGCAAGGAAATGAGTGGGGCGCCGCTGGGCAGCTCCAGTTCCAGCGGCGGCATCGGCACACCGCGGCGCTGCCCTGGCGCTTCGCCCGCGTCTTGGTATGTGAGCCGCCACAGGGCGACGACATCAGAAGTTTCCATAGCGCTTCCTTCGTGGGTTAGATACCATCTGCATTGTAACAAACTGGTGCCCGTCCCGCAAGAGCAGCGTGGCAGCTGGATCCGGCGACTAGGGAGGGCCGCCGACCACGGCGGTCTGATGGCTGCAGGGCACAAGGGCAGCGAGGCCGCTGCCCCTCCCATCATTGGTATGGAAATCATTACGGACGGCCGCTGGCCACGGCGCTTTTATGCCTGCGGGGTACAAGGGCAACGAGACCGTTGCCCTTCCATGCCTATGTCGCTAGTCGCCGGATCTAGGTGGCAGCTGGGTTTGGCCTGTCTTTCTCTAAGGCACACCGTGCGTTGTTATTTCGTGTTTGTTATAGTATACTTTATGGTATAATCGTGGCAACGAAGGAAACAACTCATGACGATCACAGACTTGCTACAACTGGCAACGAACGCTGTTGTGCCGCTGGACGGCGCATGGGGCACGGAACTGAGCCGCCGCGGCTTGCCGGCCGGCATGGCGCCCGAGCAGTGGAATCTGGACCAGCCTGAACGCGTGGCAGAGGTGCCGCGCGCGTATGCCGAAGCCGGTGCGCGCATTGTGCTCACCAACACGTTTGGCGGCAGCCGCTGCAAACTTGAGAAAAACGGGCTGGCGGCTAAAGCCGCCGAGATTAACCGCGCCGGCGCGCGCATCTCGCGCGGTGCAGTTCCGCGTGATGTATTCGTCTGCGCCTCTGTGGGACCCACGGGCGAATTTCTCGCGCCGCTCGGTGACATCTCTCCCGCCGCGATGGAGGATATTTTTGCGGAGCAAATCGCCGCGCTCATCGAAGGCGGCGCTGATATGATAGTGGTGGAGACTATGACCGATCTTGAAGAGACGCTCTGCGCCGTGCGCGCCGCCAAGCGCCTTGCACCGTCCATGCCGGTCGCCGCTTCCATGACCTTTGACAAGGGTGCGCGCGGCTATGCCACGATGATGGGCGTGACCCCGGCGCAGGCCGCCGCGCAGCTCACGGATCACGGCGCTGACATCATTGGCACCAATTGCGGGCACGGGGTGGAGCAGATGATCGAGATTGTGCGCGAACTGCGCGCCCATACTGGCAAGCCGCTGTGGGCGCGCCCCAACGCGGGCCTGCCGCAGCTCGTCAACGGCGCAACTGTTTTTCCTGACGACCCGGAAGCCATGGCGGCCAAAGTCCCTGCATTGGTGGAAGCCGGCGCGGCGTTCATTGGCGGCTGTTGCGGCACGACGCCGGAGCATATTCGCCTGATGGCCGCGGCACTACCGCATCAGCCGTCATCAGCCCGCCAGGGTGCGAGCGGTTAAGCACCGGAGCGCGTTGCGCTGTTCTCGAGCAGGCGCTTGAGCGTTGCCCCCACACGATCGAGCGAGGCGCGCGCGAGGAACACTGTGCGTGAGCTGGCCGCCATTGCCGCGCAGTGCGCACGGTTGGCGCGTGCATAGCGCAATGCGTCCGCCAACGCCGCAGGGTCACCCGCAGGCACGGTCAGGCAATCACGCCCCGGAGTACATAATTCCCGCAGCGCCATGGAATCCCGCGTGATGAACGGCACGCCCGCCGCCATGTACGCATAGACTTTGTTTGGAATGACCAGACTGGCTTTGACACCGGTCCCAAAAATGCCCAGGGCAATGTCGTGTTCGGCCAGGCTGCGGGACAAGGCATCCAATGTCAGCCATGGAATGAATGCAACATGCGCGAGGTGCAGTTCTTTTGCCAAGCAGCGGCATTGGTGATATTCCTGCCCGTGCCCCACCAGCGTAAAGCGAAAAGGCTCGTCCCGCAAAAGATGCGCAGCGCGGATAATCACCGGCACCCCTTGCAACGGCACGTAGGTACCGTAAAATATGACATGCGTGACCTCGCCATTGCCGGGGGTACGATCAGGGTTCGGCACAAACACTTCCGGCGTGCTCACCCATACCCTGCGGAACTTTCGACGCGCGCGGGGCAGATGCGGCTGAAGTAGCGAATATGCACCTGCGTGTCCAACAGCGCGACATCCGCACACCACACGATAAAGCGGTCAGCCAGCGCCAGCAGGCGCGCACACAAGCCATGCCGCCGCACCCAGTGCCGGTCGCTCACCACGGTCAGGTAGAGCGATACAAAGACATCCACCACCAGCGGCACACGCCGGATGCGCGTCAACACCCATGCCAAGGGCACGTCCGCATGGCAGAGCGCCCCCGTGATCACTGCATCATGCCGCGGCAGCATGGCATAGCGCGCGGTCAGCACAATACATCCGGCCAGCCACGTAAGCACCACGCGCACTCTTTGCCAGCCTGTCAAATTCAGGCGGGTGGGAATGCGCGCCCACAAGTTGTAGTGGCATTCGTACACCGTACATCCGGCCCGCCGCAACGCGCTGATGATGTTTTCGTTGCGCGAATCGTCGCGGTGATACATGCCAAAAAAACAAACAGTCATGGTGCGCCGCTGTGGCGTGATCATCTTACCTGCGTGTAGCACAACAACTGTTCAGCACGTGCCACGTGCCCGCGGCGTGGCTCTGCCGCAAGCAGGCGCCGGATGTTGTTGCTGCATCACGCGTGCACCACACGGCGCATCCATTATGGCATACCACGGCGTGCCGAGGGCTGTGATCCGCTCACCATGGCAGTGTGTATGTGGTGTCATACTGTATCACTTTGATCATTCACCACTACGGGTGCGCCCGGCCGCCGGCGCCTGCGTTGCATGCAGTGTTTCACTAAGCCGGTTACCACGCCGCGTCGCGCAGTTAAAACGTAGCTTTGCCCTTGGTGCTCTTCATCGCCTTGGTTGTGTACGTCAGCGGCATGAGTTCCGTTGCCATTTCGAAGTTGCCAACGCGCACCCACACGGGAATGTTGGCGGTCTTGGGGGCGAGTACATTTTCATTACGGATGCCGTACTGCTCGAAATCATACGTGAGGTTGACTTTCTTGAGTGCGCAACTCACTTGGAGCGTGCCTGGCGCGTATTTCACGCTGATACTGTACGACTTGAGCCCGTCCTTTTTCTTAAAAACAAGCTGTGCCCCCGGTGTGTACTTAAACGGATTAGGCACGGTAATTTGTGTCAATCCTATTTGTGCCACCACCGGTGATTTCTGATCGAACGTAAAGCCTGCCGGCGGGGTAAAGCGCATTTTCAGTGCCACGCTGCCTTTCGTCTGGCTGCCGGGCACGCGGTTGATCAGGAGTTTTGCTCTGCTCAGTCCCGCCATGCGCTGCAAGCGGTGCTCGGGCGCGATCACCGGCAAGGCCAGTTCGGCATGCGCGGTGGCGTTGCTTTGGTCGCGCACCACTGGCAGCCAGCCGTGTACGCCCGGCTTGGTGGGCGTGCCGGCGATCACACCATTGCTGCCCAGTGCCATGCCAAAGTCGCTCAACGCATCTGATGCATCGTACCACGTGTAGGCCGGTACGCCATTCGTGGCGGAAAGTTTGGCCAGCGCACTCACTGCGGTGCCGCTTACACACACCGGCACCTGCTGGAAGGGGATGTAGATGTCGTTGGCAGGCGCGTCCTTGCTGATGGCAAGTGTAAACACATTCGACGCTGTTGCGCCACCACGCGTATCTTGTGCAATGGCGATGAAATTCACCGTGCCGTTTTTCAACGGCACGCCCGAGATGATGCCCGCACGTGAAATCGTTAGGCCGTCTTGCGGCTTGACATCGCTGAACGACCACGTCACCGGCCCCACCGCGTTGTCAGGGATTAATGTATAGGTATAGGGATAATACTGGTAGCCACCCGGCAAAGATTTGGTGCGAATGCCCACGGGCGGCGCGCCGCCCACGACATCAATGGTCATGAATGTCTTGGCCACATTCTTGCCATCGCAGGCGAAAAATTCTATCACGTGGGCCACGCCTGCCTGCGTGGGAATGAAGGTAAGTTCACGCAGTTCCTGGTTGAAGACACCGCCCGGAGGAACATTGTGCGCCCAATATGTCAGAATGCAACTATCCGGACTGGTCGCCACGCAGCGCGCGCGCACCAGCTCGCCCACATGGACGGTACGATTCGGCATGGGTGCCATGGTGAGCGGCCGCGCCGATCCCTGGCCCACACCGGCGCCGTTGCACTGCACCAAGCGGGCATCCACGTCAACGTTGCCCTGTTCATCATACGCATACACCGCCAGCGGGTTCATGCCTTCATACAGCCAGATGTGCGCGCGCCAGACGCCTCCAGCGTCCGGGATTACCTGCACGCGGTGCGGGCTGGCCGCGTTTTGCACCAGCACGGAGACCACCTGGCCGTCATCGTGCACCAAACCTTCGAGCCACGCTTGCGGGTCGCTCGTCACATACGGTTCAACTACCGGTGAGGTGATCTGTACCTCGGGCGGGTTCGTCAGCGAGCCCGGCGCCGCCAGCAGCCATGGAAATGCGATAACGTTGGAAGATACTGCCTCGCCCGTCCCGTAAGGCCGCGGCCCGGACGCGCTGCCCCACCAGCAAAAACGCGCGTCGGCTGAGCTGCTGACGTCACATTCCACGCCGTAATCGTTGCCGCCGTCCGACATAATATGCGTTAGAACCGTGTCACGCACATACACGTGCGAGTGATCGTGCGCGCGAATGGCATTGAGATGAAAATACTGAATGTCACTGTTGTAAACTGCCAGCGAGGTATTGCTGGCGATGACGGCGATATACGTGCCCGGCCGAACGATGGCATCCGACATGTCAAGCACACTGTCGCGCAGAGTAAGACTGGGACACCACTCATAGCTGGCGCCACGCAAATATACATGCGAGAGACGCGCGGTGCTGCCCTCGGTCACAACCACGCCCCGCCACCCGTCATTGATGTAATCCGTGTCGCTTTGCCCTTCCGCATACGTGTGATGTACGAACCGCACCATCTGCTGCGTGCTGCCTGCGGCGTGCAAAAGAGCACCGGCCTGAACATGAATCCCGCACCCGGGCAGGCAGCGTACTGTCACGCCCGGCTGCACCTCAACCGTCGTGTTGGATATCAACAAATAGTTGTCGTAACTCAAATAATAGGCGCCGTCATGCAGCGCGGGCAATACCACCGGCTCCGTAATGACGCCGGAGATGACATATCCATGCGTGCCATTCGTACCGTGCTTCAACCGGTCGTTCTGCAGATCAAACTCCATGCGTTTGCCAGGGCGAAATGCCATGGATACACTGCGGTGTGCCCATTCGGCCAGCGCGTTGCGGGCTGCATAGACATTTCCGCTTGACACAAACTGCGCGGCCCCTGCGCATTCAAGTGAAAAGGCCTTCGGCTCGTCGAACACACATGCGTTCATCTGCACACGGGCATCTTCAGCCAGTACAACGTAATTCGTGCCTGAGGGAACATCAGGATGCCCTCCCCCGTGCACAAACGTGCTCCGCTCGCACGTCACCGTGCTGCCCGGCAATCCGATGATCCACCCCCATGAATCGCCAGCACCAGCCCCCATGATGGTCGTATCCATCAAATGCAGCGTTCCTTCAACCTGCAGCAGGCCAACCGGACTTATCACGCGCACGTTGGCTCCTGAAATTACCAGGCGCGCGCCCGGCCGCACCTGCACGAGGTTGGAGATGACATGGTCGCCGGCATCGTACCACACGTTGCTGGTTATGTCCGGATCGATTGTCTCTGCGTGCATGCTCCACGCATACACCAGACTTGCCGCGGCTACTGCCATTGTTGTCCTATTCATGTTGCTGCTCCTTCTGTCGGTTATGTGTTATCTGTGGTGTGTGTGGCCGAACAACCACCGTCACTGCCCGCGCCTGGCTGCATGGTACAAATAATAAATTGTATTGCTCCAAACCGGCGCCTGGCCTTGCCACGACGTTTGCGTAAGTACATAGCGCGGATCAGCAGTCCTGTATTGCCACCAAATATAGCCAAAGGGCTTGGTAGTCGTCAGCGGCCAGTGCCGCAGCATGGCCATGACATGCGGTGAATAATATACATCGCCGAAATCCACGAGAATCCCGTCATGGTGTGGCACAATAGTGTGTAACGACTCCAGCGACCTGATGCCCTCCCCTATGTAGCGCTGCGGCATGAAATGCCACGGCATACTGACGAGCGCATCCGCGCGGAGCCCCGCCGCCAGCGCGAACCAGCCCAGCAGCACGCGCCGCATTAACCAGTGAGTATACCGGCCGTATGCTGCCAGCCACGCGGCGGCGGCCACCATGCTGAATATGGGTGCCACAAACCCCAGGGCCTTAAAATACATGTAGCGGTTGGGCACCATGAAATACGTCCCCAGCACCAGCGCCGCCGCGGATGCCACCAGCACACCATACGGCATGCGCGCCGCGCGCCGCGCCAGGTATACGGCACACCAGACACACAACACGACGCCGCTCCATACCACCGCCAGCCCGGCCGCACGGTGTACTGCGCGGGGCACGGGGATATGCGCTGAACCAATTTCACTCAGCCCGGCCATCAATACCATGCTGCGTTGAGGATAATTTTCGCCGCCGCTCGTGTTGTTTCTAATGCTGCGGTTGAACCCGCGCGGATTGGCCAAATCCGCCACGTATCCGCGCACATACGCTGGCGCCACTGCGCTCATAACTAGCACCATGGTGAGGCCATACACCGGCACGCGCGCCATACGCCGCCAGCGCCGCCGTACCGCCTGTTCCAGCAGACACCACGCGCTCCCCATGCCCAGCCCGCACACGATCAACGGCAGCACGGACACATACGTCACCAGCACAGTCCCCAACACCACGCCGGCCGCCACTGCCCGGCGCCATGACGCGTGCCGCAGCGCACTAATGCCCAGGACTATTCCGGGGATTACCAGTGCAATTCCCAGGATACTGCTGGTAAAACTCTCCCAAAACAACCACGGCATCAAAAAATGGGTCGCCAAGACTACTGCCCCCCACCCGGCCACCCGCGCAGTCATCAGGCGCGTCACGCGCAAGACACCAGCCGCCGCCAGCACGATGAGCGCCACGCTGATGCTGCCTCCCACAGGATAGAACGAATACGCCGCGGTTCCCGTGACGAAGCTCAGCGCAGCATACATCGCATACGTGCCCAGTTCCAGCGGCAGCGGAGTTTCGCGATAGCGGTACGCCAGATAGGCCACATACGCGGGCTCTTCGCGCCGCAAAGCCCGTGTTTTGAGTTCTTCAAGCGTGTGCAGCCGCATCCAGAGCGTTGCCGGAGCATAAATCCCCAAATCCGCGTTTGTGTTGGTAAACGGCCCGGGGCGCGCATGCGTGGCCACAGGGCACAACGTCAGCCACATCAACATGCACGCACATGCCAGCACCGCCGATGCAGGCCTGTCCGGCGCCACGGGATACCCGCGCCGCCACAGCTGCCACGCCCAGCCCGCCAGCGCCGCCACACCTACCACGGCCACACTTGCCGGCGTCCGCAGGCCGAACGCACTTAACGACACCGTCAATGCGAACAGCATCGCACCTGCCACCGGCGCCAGCAATGCCTCCGCCCGATGCCCGCGCCGACTCCCGCACATCAAGCGGGCAAACGGCCAGCCCGCCACATACAACGCCACCCATGCCAGCAACGGCACACATATAATTTCATACACTACGCGGCCGCATGGCATCCCCCCGCCGCGCCGCCACATCAGCACAACAAAAACAGCCGCCCCAGCCACATACGCACCTGCCGGCAGCGCATAGCGCACCCATGGCCGCTCCAGCCACCAGTACAGGCGTTCCCGCACGCGCTGCCGTACCATGCACGCATGCAGGCACACCCCCACGGCATACGCAAGGCACCCCAGTATCAGCACACCCCGCCAGCGCAGCATCCAGCCATAGGCCTGCGGCAACGGCCGCACGCACACCCCACGCACTTCTATTCCATGCACTACCGTCCCCATAAGCCGCAACTTCGCTGCGCGCAGCCCGCGGCTATTGATCACCTTGTCAAATCTCTGCCATGCCGTCGGCATCTTCTCCGCCGTGTGCTTCACCGGCACGTGCAGCTCGTGTTCCTCGCGGTCATTCGCGTCATCTAGTATGTCAATGATCCACGTATTGGCATCGCCGATATTCACGCCAAGTTGCCGGTATTCTCCGTGCAGCCAGTATTCCGCGTGCGGCCGCAGCACAAGATCTACGGCATGGATAAACGCCCCCCGCAACGCCTGCGGCTGCTCCGGCTGTATCACCGTGCCGGCATCGTGCCTGCCAGCCAGCCATTCCGGCCGCGCGCTCGCCAGCACGCCGGCCATCAGCAGGGCCGCTGCGCTTCCCCATATCACCTGCCCCCGCCGCGCCAGCACCAGCATCACACTTGCTGCCGCCGCCAGCGCTGCCCACGCCGCCCCGTGTGCCCGCATCGCCGTTATAACCGCGCGTGCCTGCTCTATGGCGCCCGCGCGCGCCCGCAGCTTGCCCAGCGTGACGCGCTCGAATTCTATTGCCGCGCCGCAGCGTGACATCGCGCGCAGATAGATCACCCGCCCCGCGCTGGTGCCTGAATTGAATTCCAGTGTGTCAGTACGGTGCGTGCCGCTGCTGCTTGTCACGTCATCAAACGCAATAATCGTCTCTGCGTCCGACGGATCATAGGTGTGCCAGTCGCTAAAATCAACTACCACATAAGCATTGCTTGCCGCGCGCGGATACCGCCCTGTTAAGGTCAGCCGGTAGTCTGTCTTTGGTTTCAACTCCACCGGCCCAAGGACTGCTATTTGCAACTCTCCAGACACTGATGCGGGCACGCGCCACACCCCGCCCGTATGCGGCGCCGGCCACAGCACCGTGCGCTCCATCTCGCCGCGCTCCGCCAGCGTACGCTCAACGGCGATACATGCCGCCAGCACGCACACGGCCGGCACGGCTATGCGCGCAACACGAGAATACCATGACCCGCGCGCCCATTTCATCCGCGCAGCAGCGCAGCCACCGCCGCGCAGATCATGTCAACGTCGCCGCTGCTCAATGTGCAATACATCGGCAGCCGCACAAGCCGCTGGCTCAACTCATCAGTATGCCGCAGGCTTCCGTGCGCGCGCCCATAGCGCCGCCCGGCCGGTGCACTGTGCAGGGGAACATAATGAAACACCGCATGCACACCGCGCTGTTTTAAGCCCGCAATCAGCGCCGTGCGCTCATCTTGGCTGGCCAGCACGATGTAATACATATGCGCATTGTGGCGGCAGGCCGGCGGAACGACCGGGCGCCGCACACGGCCGCTCCGCTCTAATTCCTCCAAGTGCCGGTGATACTGCGCCCACACCGCCAGCCGCCGGGCGGTCAGCTCCGCCGCCGCCTCCATCTGCGCATGCAGAAATGCTGCGATAATCTCGCCCGGCAGATATGACGAGCCAAGGTCAACCCATGTATATTTGTCCACTTCACCACGGAAAAATTTACTCCGGTCCGTGCCTTTCTCGCGGATAATCTCCGCGCGTTCCACAAACCGCGGGTCATTGATCAACAGCGCCCCGCCTTCGCCCGCAATGACATTTTTCGTCTCGTGAAAACTAAGACAGCCAAGGTGGCCAATGGAGCCCAGCGCACGCTCCTTGTACGTTGCCATAATGCCCTGCGCCGCATCTTCTATCACTAGCAGATTGTGGCGCGCCGCTACGTCCATAATCACATCCATCTCGCATCCAACGCCCGCATAATGCACCGGCACAATGGCCTTTGTCCGCGGCGTGATGGCCGCTTCAATCAACCTCTCATCAATGTTCAGTGTATCCGGCCGAATGTCTACAAACACCGGCACGCCGCCGCGCAGCGCAAACGCGTTGGCAGTGGACACAAACGTATACGACGGCATGATAATTTCATCGCCGGGCTGGATGCCGGCCAGCATCGCCGCCATCTCCAGCGCCCCCGTGCAGGAATGCGTCAGCAGCGCTTTCCCGCACCCCGTCACCTCTTCAAGCCATGCACTGCAGCGCTTCGTATACGGTCCGTCTCCAGACAGCTGGCCGCGCGCATGCGCATCGGCAATGTTGCGCAGTTCGTTCCCCGTCAAATACGGCTTGTTGAACGGTATCGTTATCACGCGCGTGTCCAGTAATGAAATACTGCGGCAGGATTGCGAAACTTAAACCCCAGCCGCGCATACAAGTTGACCACCGGCACATTGTTCATCGAAATACGCGTGTGCACCGCATCCACACCCTTCTCCTGCAGCCTCTGCAACACGCCCAGCCAGAAATAATCTCCCAGCCCGCTCCCTGCATACGCACGCGCAAACCCAGCCAAAATCAAATGTCCTTCTTTAGTGATAAAAAAACCTGCCAGCGTCCCGCGATGCCGCAAACCAAGAAACACGTTGCTCCCGGCCTGCAATAAATCCTCCACCCAATACCGGAAGCGCTTCCCCGCCTGCTCCGCGGGACACTTGTGATCCACGTGAAACCGGTCCGCCACAAACGATTCTTCGGCTATCGCCAGCACCGCGCCCCGCACGCCTTCATCCGCGCAATTTAACGCCTCCAGCGCCAGCTCTGCCACGCTGAATCTGCGCGGCAGCACGCTCCCCGGCGCCTCGCAAAACCGCGCCAGCACCTCGTTCCGTCCCAACACACAATACGGGTCGATCGTACTCTCTACAAACACAAACCCGCACCCTTCAAGCAGTTCATTGATGCGCGTCTCATGCCCCTCGATGCGCGCCTGCATAAACACCATTCCGCCCCGCTCCAACGCTGCTATCCCGCGCTGCAACGCCTCCCCGCTCATCCCTGCCAGTACCTCGACATTCACCGCATAGGCCGGCCGGCCAAGGTTGCGCGTCTCCCATGGCAGCAGGGTGCACCACGCCGCCTCACCTCCGCATGCCTCCATCGCCGGCTTAGGTTCCATCGCCGTGCCCTCCGCCCGCCCCGCCTCCCGTCCGCTCCGCAAGATACTCCACCATCTTGCCCACGATTCCCAGCCGCCGCTCCGCCACGTCTTCATTGCTGATCGAAAGGCCAAATTCTTCTTCCACGCGCGTCAAATAATTCGCAAAATCCATCGAATCCAGCACGTTGTCGCCCAACAAAGCCGTCGTGTCGTGAAGCGGCCCTGCCACGTGCAACTCGTCCCGCAGTATTGTCTCAATCCGTTGTCGTATGCGTTCCGTTTGCATCGCAAGAGCCTCCTAGGGTTCTTTATACACTGCACAGCCCCATGACAGCCCCACGCCAAACCCGCACAGCAGCAGCACGTCCCCGCGGTGCACCTCCTGCCGCCGGTAGAGCTGTTCCAGCGCCAGCGGTATGCTCGCCGACACGGTGTTGGCACACTCGCGCAGCGCCACTACGACTTGCTCTGGCCGCAGCCCCAGCCGCTGCCGCATCTCCTCCAGCATATATTTGTTCGCCTGATGAAACACTACATGGCGCACATCGCCTGCCGCCAGCCCGGCCCGGTCCATCGCCTGCCGCGCCTGCTCCACTACCGTCGTCACGGCGAATTTGTAGATCGCCCGCCCGTCCATGTAGAGCGTCCCCGGTTTCCCCGCATCCCGCGCCACACCGCTGTTGTACAAAATCAATTTCTCCGCGCCCCCGCCGTCCGTGCCCAGCAGATAGTCAAGCACCCCATAGCCTTCTTCACACGCATTCACCAGCACCGCGCACGCTGCATCGCCAAACAATCCCGCGGTCACGCGGTCCTCGCGCCCGGTAATTTTCGTATACTGGTCCGCCATAATCAGCAACACTGTGCGCGCCCCGCCTGCGCGGATGAAATTCTGCGCGATCGCCAAGCAATACACAAACCCGGAACACCCAAGATTCACGTCAAACGCCGCGCACGCTGTGCTCAGCCCCAGCCGGTGCTGCACGATGCACGCCGTCGTTGGCAGGCGGTAGTCCGGATTTTGCGTGCACACAATGAGCACATCCACGTGCGCGCGCGCGCCCCCCTGCCCCGCAAACAATGCTTCCGCCGCCCGCACCGCCATGGCCGACGTCGGCTCGCCGTCGCCCGCCACGTGCCGCGACGCAATCCCCACTTTCTCCTCTAAAAACCGCGCATCTATGCCGCTCGCCTGCGCAATCTCCTCGTTCGTCACCACCCGCGCCGGCAAATATGATCCTATTCCTGCGATCCTCGCATTCATCCCCACCCCCGCTCATCCGCCATGTTCACCACCGCCTGCACTGCATACAACGGCCGCCTCTTGCTTTCGTCAAATGTCTTGCCAAGATACACCCCCAACACCCCCAGCATCGCCACAATGATCCCAGCCAAAAAATATAACGACACAATCAAACTTAGCCACCCCGGCACGCCCCGCCCTATTATCAACGCCCGCACGATCAGCCCCACACCCCACACCACCGCGCACGCCGACATCACAAACCCTCCCTTCACTGCCAGCCACAACGGCTTGTCCGAATACGCTACGATAATCCCTGCCCCCAGCCTCAACAGCTTCCCCCATGTATAGCTGCTTTTCCCCTCGCCCCGCGCACCGTGCGCCACATCCACCGATGCCGTCGGATACCCCAGCCAGTCCACCATGATCGAAAACCCACGCGTCTGCTCCCGCATTCCCCGCAATACCTTCACCACCCGCCGGGATATCAGCCGGAAATTCCCCACCTGCGCATCATACCTCATCCCCGTCATGTAGTTGAACACCATATAGAACAAGCGCGACGTCATCCGCTTCATCCATCCATCCTGCCGCCCTACGCGCCGTGCCCGCACCACCTGATACCCTTCCTGCGCCTTCGCATACAGCCGCACTATCTCTTCCGGCTGGTCCTGCAAATCACAATCCATTACCACCACCCAATCCCCGTCGCACACATCCAGCCCCGCTGTGATCGCATGATGCTGCCCAAAATTTCTGCTTAACTGCACGCCCTTCACGCGCGCGTCCCGCCCCGCTTCCGCGCATATCTTCTCCCACGCCCCGTCCCCGCCGCAGTCTTCCACCAGCACAATCTCATACTCCGCCGTTATCTGCCTCAACGCCATGTGCAACCGCGTCACCAGCTCGCTCACCAGCGCCGCCCCGCGATACACCGGTATCACCACGGAAAGATGCGCCATCACTGCTCCCCAATATTACTCGCGTGCCGCACGCTGTATCTCCATTGTCTTCCTTTCAACCGCATAATAGTAGTATACCATATCCATTACACCCGGTCAAGGCACACGCACTGCCTTAATCCGGCGCAGAGTAAGAACCGCCGGCCCCGGCGGCCTGATGCACGCGGGGCACCAGGGCTGCAAGGCCACGGACCCCTCCGAATCTTCTTCATCTTCTCGCTTGCCAAACGGCATCCAACATTGCGGCGCCCATTACGCCATTCCTTACGCGCATTCACATTGTAGATTCTCAATTGTCAATCGTAAATCCTCAATCGTCAATTTCCCGTCCAGCTTCCCGTAAGAGCGAATTCAGATGCGCTTCCACTAGTGTGGCACGCAAACCAACGTCGAAATGCTCCCGCCCAACGCTGCCGGGTCAGCAGCCATGAGAGTGCTGCCGGACAGCACATGTACACCGTAGTTCAACGCCGTCATCCAGTCGATTAGGTCCTGCGGGCTGGCATGCGAGACGTTTTGCAACTGCGGCGGATTGCACTCGCACATCACCACCGGCCGGTCGCGCCGCAACAGCTGCTCCGCGCCGCGCAGCGCCAGCAGTTCCGCCCCTTCAATATCCATCTTGATGAAGCGCACCGGATGCCGCGCCACCACATCGTCAAGCCGCACAGCTGGCACGGTGATGTGCTCGTGCTCAGGCGGCAACTCTTCGCGCGCGTCAATGTACGGGCCGCCCCAGTTGATCGTGTGCAGCGGCACGAGCATCTGCACGGTACCTGCGCATTCAGCCACTGCGGCCCGCGTCACTGTGATGCGGTCTTCAAACTTGTTCTCTGCGCGTGAACGTTCCAGCAAGTCAGCGTTGCGCGGCACAGGTTCAAAGGCGTAGACATGGCCGTGCGCGCCCACGCGCTGCGCCATGATCATGGTGAAGTAGCCGAGATTGGCACCGAGATCAATAGCACAGTCGCCCGGTGCGAGCATGCGTTCAACAAACGCGGTTTCGTTCGGCTCATAACGGTCGTGCAGCATCTCAATGCCAATCACCCGGTCCGACAAATCTAGCCACAGCCGCGCGCCACACGGCAGTGTTTTGATGACTAGCAATTGTGATGGCGCGGCGGCGGCATCGGGGTTGCGTTGGTGATACTCATGCGATTGCAGCAGATCCGTGCGCAACTCACGTGTTGTGGCCCACGTGGCCAATTTGCGGCGCACTATGTCCTCGTTCTCTGGCTCGCGGTCAAGCAGCAGCCGGTAGGCCCAGCGCACGTGTTCATGCGTGAGGACAGTGGCCGCGCGCGGCACGGTATTGGCATCCGCCTGTACGCGCGCACACAGCGCCAGACCGGCCTCGGCCGCAACACGGCACGGCGACCACTTCGCAGGATAGTGCAGATGCTGATACACCTCCAGTTCAGGCGCGGCGCATCCCCCGCCATGAGCACAGAATGCCAGACGGCACGTGGCAGTATATTGCTGCGGTTCCTTGTACGCGGACATGACATGGCAGCACGTGGTAACATGCCACACGGCATGCACGGTGTTGGTGCCTGCCTGACAGACAATCAGCACGTCGCCCGTGTGCATGGCTGCGGCTGCGGGATTGCGCCATGTGAAGGTGGCCGTTTCACCTGCCTTGCGCACGTCGCGCCACTCATCCGGTGCGCAGAAGTGAAGCCAATAGTTTGCCATCGTGCTTCAGTGCGCGGTCACGCCGCCCGTGAACGCCAGGCATCGGACACAATCACACGCAAGTCGCTGCGCTGCGGCTGCCAGCCCAGCACCGTTTTCGCGCGGGTTGAATCGGCCACTAGTTGCGGCGCATCGCCTGGGCGCCGCGCGCCTTCCTGCACCGCAATTGACCTCCCCGTTACCTCCGCGCACACGTTGATCACCTCGCGCACGCTGAAGCCGTGTTCCGAACCGAGGTTGAAGATGTTGGACGGCTGGCCGGCGCGCAGGTATTCCAAGCCCAGAATGTGCGCATCACTCAAATCATTGACATGAATGTAATCGCGAATGCACGTGCCGTCCGGCGTGGGATAGTCGGTGCCAAACACCTGCACGTGCGGCCGCTTGCCCGCCGCGACGTCCAGTACGATCGGAATCAGATGCGTCTCCGGATCGTGCCGCTCGCGCAACTGGCCGGCAGGATCCGCGCCGGCCGCGTTGAAGTAGCGGAAAATACAATGTTTCATGCCATACGCTGAATCAAAATCCTGCAGCATCAGCTCCACCATGCGCTTGCTGTGGCCGTATGGATTCAGCGGCGCGATGGGCGTGTCTTCCGTGATCGGGACTTTCTTCACATCGCCATACGTGGCGCACGTGGAAGAAAAGATGAACTGCGTGATGCCGTGATCGCGGCAGGCCGTCAGCAAGGCCAGCGTTTGCGCCACGTTGTTTTCATAATACTCCGCCGGCTTTTCGACGGATTCGCCAACGTAGGCCAAGGCGGAAAAATGCATGACGGCATCTATCGGCCAGCGCGCAAAGAGCGCATCCAGCACGCTGCGGTCGCCAATACTGCCCTGCATGAAGTGCGGCGTCAGCACCGCATCGCGAAAGCCGCGCGACAGGTTATCGAGCACGGCCACGTTGTAGCCTTTGTCCATCAGCCGTTTGACACAATGGCTGCCGATGTAGCCGGCGCCGCCGGTAACGAGAATCATGCCGCTGCCTCCTTGCGCGCAATGCAGGCGCAGTCGCGGTTGCCAAACAGGAATCGATTAAGCATATCAAAGTTGGCGCGCACGGTGCCGTTGCTGTCGGCGAGATCACAGCGCAACTGCTCGTCCGGCGGGAAGGGATGCAGGAAGCGCAGTTCCACGGACACAAAGCCGGCCGCGCGCAGCGCGTGTTTGAGCAAGGCAGGATGCACGGGCCGGACGTGCGTCGGATCTTGATAAAACTCGCTGGCGGCCACGCGCAGATTAAGTGCGTTGGGTGTCTCACAAATAAACAGGCCGCCCGGACGCAACACGCGGTGCACCTCTGCCAACAGGCGCGTGATGCCCGTGTAGGTGAGATGCTCGATCAAATGAAACGCTGTAACGGCGGCAAGTGTGCCGGGCGGCGTGTGCGCCAGTGTATCGAACACATCGCCGCACGTAACCTGCAACCCACGCTTGCGCGCAGCGGCCACCGCCGCTTTGTTCAGATCAACCCCGCGTGCATGCCGCCCGGCGCGCTCCAGCAACTCCAGCAGCTCGCCCCGCCCGCAGCCTAGGTCAAGAATGTACGCATTCAGCGACGTCTCGAGCGGCGCCAGCAGCTCCAGGCACCACTGCACGCGCGCTTCTACGTCCTGCTCGCTACCGCGTTGCGCGGCCTGGAAACGCTCATACTCAACGTCGTTCCACAACGCGTGCAACTGTTCCAAGTCAGCGTGCGGCGCGCGCTGAGCGCGCGGCGCGCGTGCAGGCGGCACCACCTGCGCCAGCCCGTCTCGCAACAGCGCCACATGCGCGTCAAGCATGTCAACCATGCCGCGCAGCTGTACAAAACCTTCTTCGGCACGCGAGATGCGCGCACCCACCTCGCCCGCCTGGCGCATGCCTTCCGTAAACTGTTCGACCAGTTGTTGCATCGTGCGCACATTCTCGTCGTGCCGCGCAGTAATCCCCGCGTGCCCGATTGCCAGCTGCTCCTGCGCGTGCACCACATCATCCTGCCGCGCCGTGATGCCCGCGTGGGCGCGTGCCAGCTCATCCTGCCGCGCCGTGATGCCCGCGTGGGCGCGTGCCAGCTCATCCTGCCGCGCCGTGGCTTGCGCAAGCAACGCACGCAGTGCGCCCACTTCCGAGTCAAGCCGCGCGGTGTGAAACTGCAGTGACTGTAGCACGTCGTCCTGCCGCAACGCCATATCCTGCTGGGCGCGCTCCGTCCGCTGCAGACACGCGAGCAGATCATCTTGGCGCGCCGCCAAGTGTGCGATAGCCTGGTCGGCCGCGCGTATGCGGGACAGCAGCTGCTCGTTCACGCTTTGACAATGGCTGATCAGCGGCATCATGCCGTCCAAGCGGTGCTGCACCTGGCCCATCGCTGGTTCAATCCCGTCCATGCGTTGCCGCACCAAGCCAATCACGGTTCCGTGATGCTGTTGCAGTTCTTGCACCTGCTCGATAGCCGCCGTCAGGTTGCGATGCACTTCGTCGCCTTGCTCGCGGCTAAGTTGAAGGTGCTGCAGGATTGCCCGCATGGCGTTCGCGCTGTCCGCTAACAAGTCCACACGCGCCTGCAAGCTGTCGTTCTGCTGCTGCAGCGTGTTCAGCACGCGCACAACGTTGGCGTTAAAAGTGTTCTGCGCGCTGGTGAAATGCGCGATACACCGGCTGACCAACCGCTTCAACCACGTGAAGCGCGATGACGGAGCCGGCTCCACTGGCATCTGATAGTGTGCTTGGACGTACATAAGTGCAGAGGATTCCGCCATCTTACGCCTCCACCAGTCTGCTATACAATTCAAGCAGCGCGCTGGTGCACGCCGCCATAGCAAAGCGCCGCGCGCGCGCCAGCCCCGCCGCCCGGTATCGCGCACACACCTCGTCATCACCGGCTAGCTCGCACATGCTTGCCGCCAGCGCTTCAATGTCCTCCGCAGCGTCTAACAGCACGCCGGCATCACCCACTACTTCCGGCAGCGACGCCACCCGCGTCGTAATCACCGGGGTCCCGCACGCCATGGCTTCCAGCACCGGCAGGCCAAAGCCTTCGTACAGCGAAGGATACACCAGCGCGCGCGCGCCGGCATACAGGGCGGCCAGATCATGATCGGCCACGTAGCCGGCGAGGCGCACGCGCGTGCCGCACGCCGCAAGCTGCCGGTCCAGCGGCGTGTTCAGCCAGCCGCGCGCCCCCGCTATCACCAGTGGACAGCCGGGATCGCGCTCCTGTACGGCCGCCAGCACGCTGCTGAGATTCTTGCGCGGCTCCAAGCTGGCCAGGAACAGCAGATACCGCTCCGGCAGCCGCAGCTTGGCGCGCACACGCGCCACCTCCTCCGCACTGCACGGATGGAAAATAGTGTCGTCATATGTGTTGTACACCACGTGGATGCGTTCCGGCGCCACATGCAGCAGGCGAATCAGATCCTGCCGCGTATGCTCTGACACCGCCACCAGCGTGGCATCGCCTTTCACTGCCCGCTCGATATTTTCCCGGCACAAATCAAGGTTCTCACTTGTGTGGAACTGAGGGTGCGTCAGAAATGACAGATCATGCACAGTATAAACGAGCGGCGCGCCGCAATAGCGCGGCGCCATGTACGCCGTGCTGTGCACCAGCGCGACGTCTGGCACGATGGTTTCGCGGCTGGCACAGGCCGGCAACGGGCCGCGGTATAACGAGATGTTCGGCGCTGCGGGCACGGAGGCGTGAAACCGCTGCCCATACTCCGGATGCACAAAGCTGCCGAAGCCCGGCAGCAGCACATAGTCAAAACGCCGGTCCGCGCTGCGCGCCAGGCCTTCCACCACGTTCCGCGCATAGCGGCCCACGCCGGTGATCTGCTCACCGATGGCACGGCTGATGTCAATGGCAATGCGCGGCGCCCGCGCACGTGCCGCGCGTGCTACGTGCGGCGCCGGCGTGCCCCGTTCGTGCGCAATCTCTGCCAAACGCGCCCGGATGCCGGCTGCCGCGCGCTCCACGCTCCACAGCGCTGCTGCATCCTGCGCCGCGCGCGCACCTTTTGCGCGCGCTTCTTCCTGATGGCTGTATACATGCCGCAACAAATACCGCAAATGCGCCGCATCCGGATCAGCCCACTTGAACCCCGCATAATACGGGCATTTCGCTACGGCCGGTATGAGCTCGCGCACCTGCAACGGATACGAGTTTGCCTCGCTCATGAAAGCCGTCGGCGCGCTCCAGTACGTGGCGATCACCGGCAGCCCACAGGCCATCGCCTCCAAAATGGGCATGCCCCAGCCCTCGCCGCGCGACGTCAGCACAAAGCAGTCGCACGAACGGTACAAACTGCCCAGTTGATAATGCGGCACGTATTTGTTGATGATGAACTCGATGCGCCCGCCCGCCGGCGACAGTTGCAGCGCCCGCAGCTCAGATTGAATGTCAATCCCCGGATCTGTCACGTTCGCCTTGCACAGCAACACCACCGGCTCATGCGCCATAAAGGTCTCGTTGAACGTCTTCAAGAGCAGTTCGGGCGCCTTGCGTTCTCCCCACTCAAACACCGTCAAGAACTTGAAGTCGTCACATACGGGGTACCTGACAATTTGCGGATTGAAATAATTTGTGTCAACCCCTAGCGGCATGACGTAAATCGGCTTCTTCACGCCTGAAGCAAGGAAGGTCTGGCGGTTGAATTCCGTCGGCACCCACACTTCGTCCATCATGTTGGCCTGCACCACCCACTCATCCGGTATGCCGCTGACCTCGAGCATGGTGTAGCCGATTTTGTATGCGCCCTCGTTGGCCATGAAGGCGTCGCCCTGGCCATACACAATGTGCGGCACACCGCGCGGCACGGCCCGCTGTTTCATGATATTCACCTGATAATACGCCGTGTTCTCCGGCTCTTCGATCGGAAACACCGTGCCGCGCCCATACAGATAGCGGTAGGTCATCTCGACATTCTGCCGGTCCAGTTCCAGCAACAGGTCCTTGGACGTCATGCCGTACCCGTGCGGGCGTGTCACCGTCGAGTGCCACACGGCCTTCAAGTCGTAGCGCCCCGCCAGCACCTGCCCCCAGTGCTTCTTGAAAATCCTCTGCGACCGCTTGAACAAATCGGCATGGCTTACACGGTTCTCGCTGGTCGAAACATTCTCGTGATGAATGATCGTGACATCACCGCTGCACACTGTGCGAAAGCCTTTCTGGCGCGCGCGCAGGCAGTAGTCGGTGTCCTCGAAATACGCAAAGTAGTCCTCCGACAACATACCGATCGCATCAATCACGGCGCGCTTCAAATACACGCACGCAAACACCACACTCTCCACGTCGCGGAGGCCCGCATACTGGTTGATGTCCTTCTCCAAACTGCCGATTTGCTGCCCCCAGAATGTCTCCAGCGGCATGTACGCCCCGGCGTGTTGCAGCATGCCGTTGGGGCGGCGGATGCGGCACCCCACGATGCCAATGTCATTCGCGCTGTACGCCGTCGTGCTCATGCGCGCCAACCAGTCGCCGCACTCCGGCAGAATCTCCGTGTCGTTGTTCAGCAACACTACGTCGCTATCCGGCGGCATCTGCCGAATGGCCTGGTTGTTGGCGGCCGCGAAGCCCACGTTGCGTTCGTTGGCCATCACCGTGAGGTCCGTGCAGCCGCGCAGATATTCAAGTGTTCCGTCCGTGCTGCCGTTGTCAACCACCACGACGCGGTAATCCGGATACGTTGTGTACTGGCGCAGCGTCTCAAGGCATTTTTTGGTATACGCCAGACCGTTCCACGTCAACACGACGATTGTCACTGGAGGTGTCGTCATCAGGTCACCCTTCCGCCTTCACTGCTAGAATGGCATAGTCCAGATGCCCGTACAGCAGCTCGTTCAGCTTGCGCACATTTTCCGCCATGGGCATCTCGTCCACGCTGGCCAGGCGCACATCCTCGGGCACGGGCGAGAGCGGCACGAGCGTCACATCCTGCATTCCGCATTGCGTCAGGATGTATTTCACCGTGTCGGGATGAAAGGGGCGCTGATGGGTGAAATCGCGATAGAACATGCTCAACGCAAAAAAGCTGGTGACGTTCGGCGTCTCCAAGACTAGCCGCCCGCCCGGCGCCAGTTTCAACGCGCTCAATTTGAGAAACAACACCAGCTCGGCCGGCGTAAAATGTTCGATGACGTGACACGAGATGATGCCCTGCAGTTCATGGTCGGGCAGGGCTCGCAGACAGGCGTTGGCGTCCATGCGTTCCACGTCCAATCCTTTGGCGCGGCAGTGCTGCACCATATCTTCATTGATGTCCACGCCGCGCGCCGCCATGCCCGCCGCACGGCACGCATCCAAAAACTCGCCGCGGCCGCAGCCAATGTCTAGCACATACGCATGCGCCACGTCCGCGCGGCAGGTGCTGTTGCGAAAGAACGGCAAATAACGCTGCACGCGCGCGCGAATGACTTCTTCGGGGCCGCGGTCTTCGTTCAAGTACGGGAAGTACAAATGTTCGTTGAGCAGCTCGGTGGGCTGGCGCGGCGCGCGGGGGGGCGGTGCGGATGGTGCGCACGCGCCTGGCGCCGGCGGACGCGGGGCGGTCATCTCCAGCATGACGTGATCCAGCCGCTGGCGCAGCACCGCGTTCTCCGCTAAGGCGTGTTGCAGCCGGTTCTCTAAACTCTCCACATGCGCTAGGCGCCGGTCAAATTCACGTTCACGTGCCTCCAAACGCTCAATGCGCTGCCGTTGGGTGACTAGTGTGCGCTCGTGCGATTCCAGCCCTTCGATCCGCGCGCGCTGCGCGTCCAGCCGCTCGCTCAACCGCCCCGCCACCCGCTCCGTCTCCTCGATCCGCTTCGTCGTACGCACCTCGCTGTCGCGGAAATACTGCAACACGCGCACCGTATCCTGAAACGTGTCGGCAAATGTGTTGAGGATGCGCATGACGGTGGCATTGAATTCTACCTGCCGTGTCGTGTACACCCGCAACAGACGCATGAACAGCGTCTTCAGCCGGTACAAGCGCGTATTCCCCGGCACGCTCCGAGGATCATAGCTGCGCGCCGCATGCTCCAACTGGAAAAACAACTGCGGCGGCAAATGGATATTCTCAAATTCTTGCAGCGGCGGCGGCGCGCTCCGCATATCCACGGACGGCTCCGGCACCAACGCCGGCCCATGCTGGCGCCGGTGATAAATCTCGCGCAACACTTGCTCCACATCCGTCTCGCGCGCACGCACATCTATTTCAACCATGGCTCGCTCTCATGTGGCGCTCTGCCTTCCCTCACACAAAAACCTTCTTCGCGCTTCAGGGGCAGTTGTGTAGTTTTGTAGGTATCGGTCATTTTTTTCACTATAACAAATCATGCCGGAGATGTCAAGCACGCCGCACCCTCGCATGCATGCCCAGCGTCCGCTTACTCCGCCACACCGCAGCCGCCGTTCCGCGATCACCGGTCGCGGCTGCTTCTCAGCCGCATCCGTGCCCCATTGGTCATTGGTCATTTCACAAAGGTTCTTTGTGTTTTTTCTCCCCAATCATACATCGTAAATCATTAGCTAACACTCTACTTTTTCACCGGCTGCAGCTTCTCCCACGGTACGCGCACTTCAAGCCCGCCTGTGCGTACAGTCACCGTCCGCGCCTGCTGGTCAACCGACACCACAGTTGCCGTGCTGCGCAGCGCCGGCACGTACACCTCCAGGCCAGCCGCCAGCGTGGCGTGAAAGGCGCTCACTTCCCCGGGCGTGAGCGGCGGCGCGGGCCGCGCGGGCTCCGGCGCGCCTGCGGGTGGCTCCTTGCCCTTGCCCGGCACCGCCGCGCGTGGCGCACGCCGCACTTCCGGCCGCTCGCTCACCTGCGCAAAAGGCACGTCCAGCACCATGGTGTCTACGGCCACGCGCAGCATGCGCTGCCGCGCGCGCACGGCCTGCACCACGCCGTACGTTCGCAGCGGCACAACGTACACCCGGTCGCCCGCGCGCAACGACGCGGCAAAGCGCCGCTGTTGCTCGGCGCGCGGCGTGCCGTGCAGCAGCTCTTCAATGCGGGCGATCAACGTGCGCGCGGCACGGGCATGCGGTTCCGGTGCGTTGCTGATCGCATGCCGGTAGTCGTCCAGCGCGGCGCGAATGTCACGCATCAGTGTGTCCATACGCTGCGCGGCAGCTTCTTCCGCCGCCCGGCCGCGCGCATCGGCAGCCGTTGCCGCCGCCCGCGCCGCCGCCTGCAATTCCTCCGCGCGCCGCCGGCTCTCGTCTGCAGCCGCGCGCGCGGCCTGCACGTGTTGCAGTAGTTCACGCACGTCCCGCGTGCCACGCTCCAGCACACTCTTCGCGCGCTCGATCACGTCGTGCGGCATGCCCAGCTGCCCAGCCATCACCAGCGCATTACTGCTGCCCGGCTGGCCCACGCGCATGCGGAAGGTTGGCTGCAAACTTTCCAGATCAAACTCCATGCACGCATTCTGCACGCGCGGCGTGGTGTACGCATACGTTTTGAGCGCCTCAAGATGGGTCGTGGCAACCACATGTGCGCGGCGCTCCCTCAAAACGTCCAGCACCGCCGTGGCCAGTGCCGCGCCCTCGGCTGGGTCGGTGCCGGTGCCCAACTCATCGAGCAAGATGAGCGCGTGTGGCGTGGCGCGGCGCAGAAATTCAGTGATATTGCGCAAATGTGATGAGAAGGTACTCAAACTCTGCGAAAGATCCTGCTCGTCACCAATATCGGCCAGCACCGGCGCATAGACTGGCAGACGGCTGCCAGGCGCCGCCGGTATGTGCAGCCCGCATTGCATCATTACGGCCAGCAGCCCCAGCGTTTTCATCGCCACCGTTTTGCCGCCCGTATTCGGCCCGGTTATGATCACCATGTCATATTCCGTCCCAAGTTCGAGTGACAACGGTACAACTGCCCGCGCTGCCTCTTCCCATGCCGCCACAGTACTGCCGTGCAAGCCCCAGTGCAACAGCAGCGGATGGCGCGCCTCGCGCACATCAAGTACCTGATCATCGCTGAGTACAGGCGCATGCATATGCAGCGCCGCGCTGAACGCGGCCTTCGCCACTGTCAGATCAATCCATCCCAACGCGTCCAGGGCCGCGCTGATTTCGTCATAACGCCCGGCCACGGCGCGGGTCAACTCCCACAAAATGCGCGCCACTTCGCGCGCTTCTTCGATGCGTAATTCTTCGAGTGTATTGACAAGCCCGGTAACCGCATGCGGCTCCACAAACATGGTTGCGCCAGTGTTCGACTTGTCAATTAGTGTACCGGCGACGGCACGGCGCTGTGAAGATTTCACCGCCAGCACGGGCCGCCCGTTGCGCGAAAAGATAAGCCGTTCTTCAAAGACGCCCTGCAACGCCGGCGCGTCCAGCATGCGTGTGAGCCGCTCTTGTATCTGGCCGCGCACCACCATGCTGCGGCGCCGCAGCTCGCGCAGCGCCGGCGAGGCACTATCCTTCACACTCTGATCGCTATCAATGCACCGCTCGATGGCCTGCCTCACCGCGCGAAAATCGCCCATGCGGTGCGCATAGGCTTGCATACGTGGTGTGCGTGCCGCGTGCGTGGCAAAAAACACCGCCACGTCCTCGGCCACGCCAAGCGTCGCTGCAATGTCCAGCAGCTCGCCGGGTTCAAACGGCGTGGAACGCTGGCGGCTGCTGTGTACTAAAGGCTCGATGTCGCGGATGCCGGTCAACGCAGGGAGCTGGCCATTGTCCGCCAGCCCACGCATTTCACTCGTCTCATCCAGCCAGCGCTGAATCTCCGCCCGGTCGCCCGAAGGCGTCAATGCTGCCGCACGCGCGCGCCCCAGCGGGCTGCGTGTGTACGATGCCACCACCTCGCGCAGCGCCGGAAATTCCAGCACCCGCAAAGTATGGTCAGGAATCACCGCCTCCCACGCAGCGCGCGCCCCGTGCGCCGCTTCTGTCACGCCGTCAGAATTTCCAGTGCCCGGTCGTTGTGGCTCGTGTCCATGACGATCTTGGCAACGGGCGCGTCACTGACCGTGCCATAGCAGTACAGAATATTGATCCCGGCCGACGCCAGTTTTTCGGCGATGCCCGCTAACGTGCCCACTCCCGCCGGGCAGTCAATGATCAGCACTTCCTGCCAGATCACGTGCATGTCCCGCAGCACCTCCGCCGCGCGAAACGGATCGTCCGTGTGCAACACAAACCAGGCGTTGCTCTCACGCCGGTACGCGCTGATGCCGAGAATATTGATCCCAGCATCGCGGCACCTGCCCGCCACCGTGGCCAGCAACCCCACTTGATCCGGTGCACACAAGTGCAGTTCATGTCCTTTAATTACTTTCATATTCGACCTCCCTTAGTGATGGTTACCTACGTCAATCAAACCGCGCTTTATTATACTAAAACCCCTGTAATACGTCAATGCCACGCGGGGATGAGCAGGCGCGCTAAGAGTTCTTTGCGGAAATGCCTGCTGGCGCAGGAAAACGTTACCGCCTGTTTTGCATTCTGCCCAATTGCAAAGTATACTTTCCTAGCCTGACACCTATGCACCCACCGCCGCGCCCAGCAGTTTGCACTACTCACGCGCCGCAGGGCTGTACTGCCTGCCTTGGCACTCACGTGCATCGTCCAGCGGCGCATGCGTGAGGGAACAGGCGGCACAATGATAGCGCGGCCGTTCAA
>Ga0308414_1000032_pt1 | contig 85432 bp, 63 predicted proteins | sample HotsprSampleOS50_FD_205667 | JGI IMG/M metagenome (GOLD analysis project Ga0308414, IMG submission 205667) | Hot spring phototrophic mat microbial communities from Octopus Spring, Yellowstone National Park, Wyoming, United States - 20090730_OS50 ... | reverse complement strand
CGTTTGAAATCGTGCTTATCCCCATTGGGGATTGAAACAGCGTGAGCGGCGCGAACATATCGTGGTTGTCCAGGTTTGAAATCGTACTTATCCCCATTGGGGATTGAAACGGTCAAGTAAATCTCTCTCAGCGTCAGCTGGTTGGTTTGAAATCGTGCTTATCCCCATTGGGGATTGAAACGGCGTCGTTCGGCATCCATGGCCTGCCCGATGGTCTGTTGTTTGAAATCGTGCTTATCCCCATTGGGGATTAAAACCGCGTCGCCGGATCATCGCCTCGGTGCGCCGGTCAGTTTGAACTGGAGCAATCAGATCGGCCTGGCACTGGGGAAGCCCGTCATATCGCTGGCGGCTCGCTATGGAGCAGTTTGACCCGTTGTCCCGCTGACCTGTGGAAGACGTTGGTGAGCCGCATATCCTTCCTGGTGCTATCACCCGCCGTGCAGCATGCGCCTCAGTGGTTCATCTGATCAGCGACTCATTCATACCAATTCGATGTCCTATGGGCAAAAATTTCTGGTATTCGTGGTATTCCTGGTTCCGCCGCAGATCAGTCCAGATCCCAACCATCGTTTTGGCAGGAGTGAAAGCAGATTGGTATCTGTGCTGCGAGGGCCACTGATGACGTGTGAGCAGGTTGACGTGCTGAACTGCTGACGGGCTGAGGGCGCTGATCAGCGGCACATCCTTCCCTGTCGCTACCCGTCGTGCGACGTGCGCCTCGATACATCATCTGGTCAGCGCCTCAGCATTGAAGACGCTGACCAAGGCGTGAGAGGGGTGAGTCGTGGAGGGAGATAAGCATGGTGGTTTTGACAACGACGCCCCCGGAACGCGTTTCGGCGTTTCTTGTGCATGAGGATATGCGGAGCGTATGAGGGGGTCGGCGCACTGGCCTGGGGCTGTACAAGCCCCGATAGATTGGCAGTCAGGTATCATTCATAACCAGCACCACCGACCCCTGATGGGGTGTTTTTCAGCAGTCGGCTTGAGGTAGGAGCCGGCATAGGCACTGCAGGTAATGGCAGGCTGAAAAAGAAAGTTGAACCGACGCCGACTGTGCTTTCGACCCAGATGCGCCCACCGTGCAATTCAATGAGCCTTTTACAGATAGGCAGACCCAGGCCAGTGCCTTGATAGCTGCGGGCACTGCCTTCGTCAGCCTGGCGAAACTCCTCGAAGATTATCTCCTGCTTGTCGATGGGGATGCCAATGCCGGTGTCAGTGATGCTGGTGATCAACTCATGTCCCTGCTGCCACACCCGCACGGTGATCTGTCCCCGGTCGGTGAACCGGGCTGCGTTGGAGAGCAGGTTGAGCAATACCTGTCGAATGCGGGTGCGGTCAACCGCGATCAGGGGTAGATTCTCCGCTTGTTCATAATGCAGGCTGATCGGCTTGTCTTTCGTCAGGCCTATTGCGGTAGACATAGTGCTTTCCACCAGTTCACCTAGATGGAGCGACTCCAGGTAGAGATCCATCCGTCCAGCCTCGATCTTCGCCAGGTCGAGGATGTCGTTAATCAGGCCCAGCAGATGTTCGCTGCTGGCATAGATGCGGTCGAGATAGGAGATCTGCTCGTCCGTCAGTGGCCCGCGTAGGCCGCTCCGAATAATGTAGGTAAAGTTGATAATCGCATTGAGTGGTGTGCGTAGTTCATGCGACATGTTAGCAATGAATTTCGTTTTCAAATCGTGTGCCATTTCGATCTGCTGACGTGCCCGCTCACTTTGAATCTGTTCACGCCGATGTGCCTGTTCCACCGTTTCCAGCATGTAATTAATCGCAGCACCCAGTTGCCCCAGTTCATCATTGTCGGTGGGTTTTAGTTCCAGACGAGTGAGATGATTTTCACTGATTGCAACAACGGCGCTACTCAACTGGCTCAAGCGGGCTAGCACCAGGCGCTCGGTTATCAGCAAGGTTATGCCGCTAAAGGTGACCCCGGCTATTAGCAAGGCCACCAGTAACGCAACCAGGGCTGTTTGACCGGCCTGATGGATCGGGCGGGGGGTGATCACTTGCAACAGAAATGCGGGCTGGTGATCAAAGTCGCGCCAGAGTGTGTATCCGGCAATGTGCTGGGCGGTGAGGGGGTATACGACAATATCAGCACCGGCAATCAGCGCAGATCGTGCCTGCTGTACATGCGGTAGCAGATCGTGGCTGTCCCAACGAAAGACGGCAATCTCAAGCTCGGTTATATGTTGGAGGCGTTCTACCTGCATTGCATCAATGTAGCGGGCTGCAACCAGTGTGCCTACAATCGAGTCATAGTTGCTACTGGATATAGGTTGCGCCGCCATGAGCAGTGGCCCTTCAGGGAGTAATACCACTCCGGTATACCCGTCTCTGGGATCGTCTTGGGAGAGCAGCCACTGATTGCGGTTCAGGTAGTGTTGGATGCTCGCCGGTACTCGTTTGAGTTCTGCACCGACCAGATCGGCTGCCAGACCATAGATCATGTGGTTGTTCGCGTCAAAAAAAAGCAGCATATTCAGGCGGAGGGTGGTGGTGATTTGCTCGGTCAGATTGTTTTCTGACGGGTAGTCAGGACGTTCACCGAGTATAAATTCGCGTGAGTTATCCCAGGCCGCCCAGCTCTGAATAGTCAACTTTAGAGCATCAATATCGCGTTCCATCGCATTCATGGCCCGCTTGACATGTTGTTTGGTCTGGTCTACTTCCAGACGTTCATAGCTCTCGGTAATAATAAGGGAGATCACCAGAGATAGCAGCAGCATCAACCCGATAATGGTCTGACCGAGGGTGATGAGGGTTCTTTTACGTAGGCTCATTCGCTCCTCCAGGGCGACAATGTTCATGGTCACAAATAAAGAGGTTCAGGGTTTCGACTACGGCACTAAAAAACCTCCCTATCGAGAAGATAGCGAGGTGTATTATGGTACATATGCAGTGAGACGATGATCGGATCTGGTGATACAACACCCGCACGGCCCTGCATAGCCGGTGCGGGATAAGGGTGGACAGGTGTTCGTGCATCCCCGCGACGGTATGAGCGCGAACAGTTTTTGGGAATTCAGCAGCATGTCGTGACCAACCATAAGGGATGTACCCATCTTCTCGCGTTCCATACGATGCCGACGTTGATGTTGACGATTGATCTGCTCGGCTGTGAATGTCATAGCCAGACGTTCCGGGCGGTTCGTTTCATAACGTGATTCAAGTATAGAAAACAGGCAGCCGCCTGTCAACAGAAAATGGTTGAGGTATGAAATTGTTGCCTCAACAGTGACATATAACTATAATAGAGTGACCTTATAATGAATATAAGGTACCGACCAGAGCTACAAGCAGCAACGAAGGAGTCGAGTAGATGACAACGAGCCTGGAAGAAAAACCCCTCCTGGTCGAGAATGAACGACTGCGCCAGCGCGTGACTGAACTCGAACAACACGTGCAGCGTCAAGATGCGCAGATCCACCGCTACGAACAAATCCTCAATAGACTCCCCGCAATGGTCATCATCAAAGATACTCATTCTCGACTGACCTATGGCAATCAGACTTTTCGTGATCTGTATGGAATGAGCCAGACCGAATTGCAAGGATTGATCGATGCGGCCTTTAACGACCCCACCTACACGGCGCAGTCTATTGAAGATGATACCTATGGGTTGCAGACCGGCCAGATACGCGAAGTCGAAGAGCCGGTGACCCGGCATGATGGTGTGGTACGCACGGTGCATATCATTAAAGCGCCACTCTATAACCAGGATGGGCAGATTGACGCTCTCGTGGCAGTATGTACCGATATTACCGAACGTAAGCAGGCCCAGGTTGCTCTGGAAGCACTGAATGCCGACCTTTCGCACCAGGTGGCGCAACAGACTGCCGCTCTCCACGTGTTCCAAGCACTGGTAGACAATGTGCCCGATGCCGTTGCCATCACCGACGCCGATGCTGTGCTGACCTATGTGAACCCGGCCTTTAAGCAGTTGTATGGCTATGGCGATGCATCGGTCGGTATGTCCATTCCGGCCTTCTTTCCACAGACCGAGCAGGCGCGTCTGACGGAAGTGCTGGTGCATATCCAGGAACATGATCTGTGGCAAGGAGTGCTGACACACCAGTGCCAAGATGGTCGCCTCTTTCCCGGTGAGACGGCGGCGCTGGTGATTCGCGACTCACAGGGTCAGGTTCAAGCCATGGGCGTTATTGTGCGCGATATTACCATCCGCCAGCAACAAGAGGAAGCGCTGCGTCGCAATGAGATGCGCCTGCAAACATTACTAAAGGCTACTCCCGATATGATACTGCGGGTTAGTCAGGATCATATCTTTGTGGATTATCGGGAAGCACAGGATATACCACTCTATGTGCCTCCAGAGGTCTTCTTGGGCAAACGGGTCGCAGATATTTTGCCGTCTGATGTGGCGCAACTGGTTGTGCAGACAGCTACACAGGTGTTGCACACAGGTGAGCGTCAGCAGATCGAATATCGGCTTACTATGTCTGATGGTCATCATTGGTTTCATGCCTGGGTAGTAGCCAGCGAGGAAAATACCTACACGTTACTGATCCGTGATATTACCCAGTACAAGCAGCAACAGCACATGCTGCTGGACCTGAATGAACGCCTCAGCTTTATTCTGGAAGGGAGCCAGGATGGTGCCTGGGATGTGAACCTGGCAACAGGCGAATTCTACTACTCACCGCGCTTTGCCGAAATGCTGGGCTACCATGTAGATGAACTTGCCCCAACGGTTGATACGTGGATGAGCAAGGTGCATCCTGACGATATAGACAAAGTCAACCAGTTAGTCCAGGACTATCTGGCCGGACGAATATCCCTGTACGAAGGTGAATATCGCATGCACCACAAGTCTGGGGATTGGATCTGGATTCTAGCACGCGGCAAAGTTACCCTGCGCGATGATCAAGGGCAGCCGCTGCGTATGGCAGGCACGCTCTCGGATATCACTCGACGCAAGCAGCAGGAGGAAACGCTGCGCTGGTTTAGTCATGCCATCCAGAGTACCGGTGATCTTATCGGTATCACGGATATCAATGGGCAGTCACTCTATCACAATCAAGCCTTTCTTGATCGGCTGGGGTATACGCCTGCCGAACTCAATGCGCTCGGTGGGCCATCGGCGATCTACACCGATCCGCAACAGGCAGCAGCGGTCTTTGCAGCTTTGCATCAGGGGTGTTCCTGGAAGGGCGAGATTACCCTGCGCAGCAGAGATGGTTCATATATCCCCATATTGTTACGCGCCGATGTCATCCGCAATGATGCTGGCCAACCTGTTGGCTTCATCGGGGTGCAGACCGACATCACCGCCCAGAAGCAGGCTGAAGCGGAGCGTATTGCGCTCCAACAACAGGTTATTGATGCCCAACGCAATGTATTACGCGAACTCTCCGCCCCGCTCATTCCCATCTCCAATGAGGTGATGATCATGCCGTTGATTGGAACAGTTGACAGCGGGCGGGCATACCAGGTGATGGAAACATTGCTCGAAGGAGTAGCCGCGTATCAGGCGCAACTGGTCATTATCGACATTACCGGTGTCGCCGTTGTCGATACCCAGGTGGCGCAGGCGCTGATTAGCGCGGCAAAGGCGGTCAAACTGCTGGGCGCACAGGTAATGCTGACCGGCATTCAACCTCAGATCGCGCAGACGCTGGTGCATCTAGGGGTCGATCTGAGCGGTCTGATCACCTGTGGAACCCTGCAAACAGGTATTGCGATAGCATTAAAGCGCAACGTAGATGCATAAACCCCTGTTCGTGCATACTCCGTTTGCACGGCGATGCGGTGCCATACCATGAAGTACACGGTCACTCGAAGCCAGCGTCTCTCTGGCCTATGGTGAGCCGGGCCTGTGTGCGATTGTGCCAGGGGAATGGTGTCTCAAGATACGACATGCGATGCCAACGACGGCGTATCGCATGTCAATACCGTGCAATGCGCCGTCGCTCAAATGCTCCAATATTCAAAAATTCTACGGCTTGCTGAACGTGATACTCCTGGAAACAGACGGTTTACCTGCAGCGTTTGCCGTGGCCGTGAGTTGATACGTTCCCGATCCTAGCGTATCCCAGTCAGGAATAGTGGCACAGGGACCATCGCCACCGTAGGCGCAATAGGCTGCCTGACGCTCTACACGGCTGTGACTGTAGCTACCGTTGCCGGCGATCTGCTGGATGCTAAACTGCACCGAGGCGATTCCTGCACCATCACTGGTGCCAACGTCCGGATCGTAGGCGATGGCCTGGAATGCTGTGCCTGCCGCACTCTCTATCACTGCACCATCGCCTGGTACTGTGATCTGGATGAATAATCCGACCGGCAGCGGGGGCGCGGTGGGCGGCGGTGGCGGCACCGGGGTCGCGGTGGGTGGCGGTGGCGGCACCGGGGTCGCGGTGGGCGGCGGCGGTGGGACAGGGGTATCCGTCGGCGGCGGCGGCGGTGGCGGCAGCGGGGTCGCGGTGGGTGGCGGTGGCGGCGGCAGCGGGGTCGCGGTGGGTGGCGGTGGCGGCGGCAGCGGGGTCGCGGTGGGTGGCGGTGGCGGCGGCAGCGGGGTCGCGGTGGGCGGCGGCGGCACCGGAGTTCCTGTCGCGGTGGGTGTGGGCAACGGGACAGGCGTATTCGTCGGTGTGGGCGACGGTAGCACACCACCGTTTACAGGCACAACAATGCGTGCTGACTCGGCAGTAATGCCACCCGCGCTGGCATAGGCCTGGTTCACGATATTGCCAGCCAGGGCATCCTCGCGCACCCGAACCGGGATGGTGATAATGGCGGGTGCGGCATCCTGAATACTTACGAAACACGTAACCATCTGGCCCATCACGTCGCATGTGCCGTTGTTGGGCGTCGCCGCCAGTATCTCCAGGCGATTATCCAGCGTGTCCTGTAGCGTTGCTATAAAAGCGGGAGTATTGTAGGTGAGCAACGAGATGCTGTAGTTAAACTGCTGTCCGGGATGTGCTGCTGACACTGAAGCCAGTTTGAGAATGTGCAATGAGTCGATTGGTTTTGGCGTCGTTATCAGTGTTGGCGTTGATGTTGGTGGAACAGGCGTATCGGTCGGTACTGGTGTGCCGGTTGGTGTCAGTATTTCGGTGGGCACGGGTGGTAGAGGCTCATCCGGCGCAGGCGGCTCGTCTTGCGCAGGCGGCGCAGGCGGCGCGGGCGGTGCAGGTGGCGCGGGCGGCTCATCCGGTGCAGGTGGCTCATCCGGCGCAGGTGGCTCATCCGGCGCAGGTGGCTCATCCGGCGCAGGCGGCGCAGGCGGTGCGGGCGGCGCGGGCGGCTTGTCTTGCGCAGGCGGCGCGGGCGGTGCAGGCGACACGGGCGGTGCAGGTGGCGCGGGCGGCTCATCCGGCGCAGGCGGCGCGGGTGGTGCGGGCGGCTCATCCGGCGCAGGCGGCGCGGGTGGTGCGGGCGGCTCGTCTTGCGCGGGCGGCGCGGGTGGTGCGGGCGGCACGGGCGGTGCAGGTGGCACGGGCAGTGCAGGTGGATCGCTTATCACAGATGGTAGCGGATCTGCGGGCGCGGGTGGTACGGGTGGCAACTGATTATCGGGAAGCAATGGTGCGATAGGCACATTGAGATTGCTCGTTGCCGGTGGTGCGGGCGGCCCATCCTCTGGCCTTCCCGCCAACGGCAGAGGTAGTGGGGAACCAGGTGTCGGTGATGGGGCAATCGCTACGACTGCTGCTGTCGCCACGACTGGCTCAGGTGATGGGGCAATCGCTACGACTGCTGCTGTCGCCACGACTGGCTCACTGGTAGGTACCACGGTGACGCTGGAGGTAACCTCCCCGCCAGCGGAGAGGCCAGGGGAGGGGCGGGTGCGGGTCGTGCCGGTTACGGTCGGAGACAGACGTGCTGCCAGGAGGCGTTGACCCTGTGAGTCAACCGCCTGCGGCAACGGGGGAACCTCAAGTGGGACGAGCAGACTGGTACCAGGAAGCGGCGTAACTTGACGTAAGATGGCATCGCGGGCAGCCTCAACGATAATCCCTTCCTCAAGTTGTCCCTGACGCTGGTGGGAGTCTGGCCAGGGTGCATAGTCGGCTTCGAGCAATGACAACAGACTGACAGCATAGGCTCGATCCTGTGGCTCAACCAGCGTCAGTCCAATCGACGAGGTGGCAATAATAGCCAGCACCGTCAGTATCAGCGTACACACTGTCATGATCTGCACTGGCCGCTGTCGTAGTGGGCGCAGCCAGAATCTATGCCGCACGAGCGTTCGTCGCATGGTAAGGTACCCCCGGAAGGAAAAGATTGAACAGACTGCCATCTCCGGGTCGGCTCTCGACCTGAATCGTACCGCCCTGGCGTTCAATTAACTCGCGTGTAATAACCAGTCCCAGACCTATACCGCGTGGAGCGGTATTCAGGCTATTGGCGTTGCGCCGCAGGCGCTGAAAGAGATGGGGGAGATCTTCAGGTGGAATCCCTGGTCCAAAGTCGCGTATTGCGAGTACCACTCCCCGACCATGAGCACGGGCGGCGATACGTACCGGGGCACCGGCCCCATATTTAATGGCGTTGTCCAGCAGTTGTTGCAGTGCGACTTTGATCATCCGCGCATCCACCATCACCAGGGGCAGATCGTCAGGGAGATCTACCAGCAGTTCAACCTCAGCGGCTGCCGCTGCATCACGTAGCGAACTGAGCGCGGTTTCAACTACCAGACTCAAGCCAGTGGGCTGGATGTCCATTTCAAGCGAACCGGTCTCGATATTGGCCACTATGAGCGCTTTGTCAATGAAGGTACTCATCGCCTGGCTCTGGCGCAGGGCCGTATCTACCAGTTCATTCTGCAGCGGCGAGAGTGGGCCACCAATGCCTTTGCGCAACATATCGGTGGCACCGTGAATAGACGTGAGGGGTGTGCGCAACTCGTGTGCGATCATAGCGATCAGATCGGTCTTGGCCTGGTCAAGTGCTACTTCAGCGCTGATGTTGTGCAGAACAATAACCTCCCCTGCATGCGCACTGGCGGTAGTGGTCACAATCGCGCAACTGGCGCTCAACACCTGGCCCTGCGGCGCAAGATAGCGCGGCTGATCCGTGTGTTGCCCGGCCCGAAGCGCACTGTCAACAACGGGTTGTAGCGGCAGCTCGTCAAAGTGATAGCGATGTTGCGACCAGTCGGATATGTTCAGCAGCTCTTCCGCTGCCGGGTTCATCAGCACGACATAGCGTTCGGCGTCACACACCAGGACGCCATCGGCAATACTCTCAAGAATCGCACGCCGCCGGTTGCCTTCTGCCTGCACCTCAAGGTACAGCCGGATATTATGCAACGCAGTCGCGGTCATGCTACTAATCGCTGCCAGCGGTTCTAGCACGCCCGGTGTAAAGGCACCCCGGTATGGGTGAATAATCAGGAGCAGCCCGATCGGTCGGTCATGAACCATCAGCGCGGTATAACAGACGGCTGAAACATCTGGTGGCAGACGAAAGGTGCGCAAGCGGCGAGCGTTGGTGGTGGCTACAACCGGACGAGCAGCGCGGCGTACCAGCGCCTGTACCGCAATCTCATCCTGAATACGGACTTGACATAATGGAAGGAGCATTTCATCGGCATCCTCGCCCACATAGAAACGCCAGATACCCTGTTCTTCAAGCAGTGCCAGTACGGTCGCGCCCGGTACCAACGGTTGCACGGCTGTATTCGCCTCGGTCAGAATCGCCCCGATCTGCGACTGACTGCTGAGGGTACGGCTCGTCTGATAGAGATGCAGCAAGCGTTCGGTCATCTGGTTAAACGAGTGGGCGAGCAGGCCTAGTTCGTCATTACTCATAATCGGGCTACGGCGATACAGTTCACCACTAGAGATCGCACGGGCAGTTGCGACCAGCGTTTCGAGCGGATGCGTAATACGACGGGAGACGAACAGCCCCAGCGCCACCACTGCCACGATGAGCACAATCCCCAGCGCAATCAGCGGCAGACGCTGGATCGCCCAGGTATCAACAATAAAGCTGCGTGGCAGGGCGACCGCGAAGTAGCCATTCATTGTGCGGCGCACGTGCAGTGGGCTATAGGCAAACTGATAGTCCCGTCCGTTGATTTCGATGATGCTTTGCACGTGGAGCGGTTCGGCGGCGCGCTGCATGACGAGTTGTTCCAGCGCAACCACGGGAATGGCAGGCACAATCGCATCACCCGCAATAATCTGGGTGGTGGCGACTGCGTAGCCGGCGCCGTCATAAAAAGTGGTGATACTGGCCTGGCTGCGGTTCTGTAACGTTTGCAGCAATTGATCCAGCGGCCAGCCCACCATGATCCCGCCCACCAGTTTACCTTCGTGGCGTACCGGGGCCGCAGTATACAAAAAATCGTCGCGGAACGCCGAAAATTTATCGCCAAATGTATCACTGCTGGCAGTAGTGATCTGCTGCACTATCCACCATTGTGGCAGATCGAGCACAGGTATGCTATCCGGTGGAACATCAACGCTGGCTGTGGGCATACGTTGCCAGCTCAGAATCGGGTTGCCTGCCAGATCAAACACAACCAGGCGATAGAGATTGGCATTGGCCCAGTGTGGCCGCAACAGCGATGCCAACTGCTGGTTGTTCCTTCTCGCAACCGCTTCGGCTACACCCTCAGTAAACGCCATTGCTCGTAGTTGTTCGATCTGTTGATCTTCAACCGCTACTAGACCGTCACTGGTCACCTGTCCGGCCTCAATTAACCGATTGTCCATCCGATCCTGGAGGGCACCGGTAGTAAACCGCACGGCCACAAACGTGGTTGCCACCGTGAGGCATACAGCCAGTACCAGATAGGGCAGGATGATCTTGTTGCTGATACGTGTTGAGAAAAAACGCAAGGCTATCTGTAGAACCATACTATGTGCCGTTGACAGGGTACAGGTGACAGGATACAAGTGACAGGTTCTGTCTCCTACAGACACCTCTTCGCCTCTTCACCTGGACACTTCTTCTTCTTCTCTTCGTTGCGCAGGCCATCAGGAATGGAGCGATGTACATAGTACTACTATGACGAGACATCCCTGGATAGGAAGGCTCAGTGCGGCTTTGCCCTTCCGAGGGAGGAGGGGGTTCTCTTTTCTCTTTCCTCGCTCCTCTCTTCTCACGAGGCCCCCGCGTCCCGGCTGAGATGAAGGCTCGTGAGAGTAACAGGCTCGCTTCAGATAATGGATGACAGAAAATCGTCTGAAAACGCCGCGATGCTGGGTAGAAAAACCTGTGCCAGAGCGATCACGTCATTCGCGTTCATAAAGAGAGTAACACGCTTACGAAGGAGAATCCAGAGGATAAATGGTCACATCTTGCCGTCACTAATGGTACTGCCTCATACTGAGTAGCTACGTCCTGGTACCTTTCGTGTGGTGCAGTGTCGTGCGTTCAAATGTTGGATTGGTACGGCGCTTCTGCTTCGGCACCAGCACCTGAATGATCTTCGTGTGTCTGAGATCATCCAGAATACGTAGAGTACGAAATTTCAACGCATGATATCGTTTCGACTGGAACATCCCGCATGGTCTCGCCATTCGGAAGGGTAAGACTGACCAGAGGATGCGGAATGTTCAGGTCACAATTATTCGGCAAAGGGAATCAGTGTACCCAGGTTAGCGGCCACCGCTCGCTCATAGATTGTTGCCGCCAGCGCAATGTCCCAGAGTGCAATGCCTTGCGATTCGAACAGCGTAATATCTTCCGGGCGCTGCCGTCCTGTGGTCAAACCAGCGACCACGTCGGCCAGGAGCCGGACACGCGACCAGGAGAGGGCATTACGCTCATAGGCCCGGATCAGGTCACCGCTTTCGATCCGTGCGCTTTCCAGATCATCGGTGACAATCACATCCGCCCGCCGAACAGTCGTCCGATCCAGCTCGGCGCGAATCGCAGCATTGGAGCCAGTGCCATTAATGTGTACGCCGGGACTCAAGTCATTGCCATCAAAGACCGGATCGATGGCGGTGGTGGCAGTCGTGACAATATCAGCTCCTGCCAATGCATCACGCGGAGTCGGTGCGGGATGTATTGGGATGTTAAGACGCTGGGACATCGTCTGGGCAAACGTCTCACGCCGCTCCGGGGTGCGGCTATAAACACGCACCTCGCGCAGGGCACACACTGCAGCGATCGCCTCCAGTTGGGTCTCGGCCTGGAACCCGGTGCCAAACAGTGCCAGCACCCCGGCATCGCGCCGGGCCAGATATTTCGTTGCCACACCGCTGGCCGCGCCGGTGCGAAGCTGCCCCAGATAGTCGGCCTCAATCATTGATAGCAGCGCACCCGACTCGCTGTCATAGAGGTTGACAATGAAGCGGACACTTGAGCGCGTGGCGGTATAGGCTTTGAATCCCCAGTACCCACGCTTGACCAGTGCTCCTGCCATAATATGCAATGTGCCGGCTGGTTGGCGCACCCGGCGGCGTGGCTCATTGATACCAGTACCATGAGCTTGCTCAACAAATGCTGTTTCAACCGCTTCCAGTGCTTCGGGCATGCTCACCAGTGAGCGGGTATCCTCTTCGCGCAGTACACGCACGGCCATACTCTCCTCCTGCGGCTTATGCTATTGCTGAGAACTGAATGGCTATCATCATACCATACTATAATGAGGTGTCTACAGTCAGGCGTTGGCACGGCGACATAGAGCGTCCCTGCGTGTCCCTGGAGCGCGCTCCTCTGGAGTGCGTACAGTTGGTGTACCCGGCACGGGCGAGGGCACGCCGGAGGCGTGCCCTCCAGCGGGTGGTGCGGGGGGGGAGCGCGCTCCAACGTGCGTACAGTTGGTGTACCCGGCACGGGCGAGGCACGCCGGAACAGCGGGTGGTGCGGGCGCGGGAGGGAGCGCGTCCCCTCCGAGGCACAGGCGAACGGTGCGCCGTGTGGGGTGCTGCTGGATTCTAGCAATGTTAAGTTATAATAACAACCGCAAAAGTGATGAAGGACACAATGTCCTGTAGGTTAAGAGCGAATCTGAAAGAATGTTCATCAGGAGCGCCGGGTCGTACATCGTAATCTTCACTAACCAGGGGTATAATAGGTACAACAAGGACACACCAGCAACCGGACGCACAGTCGTACCCCCATATACCTTGCCCCGTGGTTGAACCATACGGTTGGTGTACGTACCACGTGATGGGGATGTTCAAGTGATAAGTACCATACGAGCAAGGAGTAATACATATGGCGAAGATACTTGTTGTCGACGATAACTCGATCAGCCAGCGTTTGTTGAGCTTCATCCTGCAGCAAGGTGATCATACGGTTGTGACAGCAATCAATGGTGTGCAGGCAATTGAACAACTCAAAGAAGCGGACGTTGATTTAGTTCTGACCGACCTGATGATGCCCAAAATGGATGGACTGACATTGATCGAGCATCTCCGGGCCGATGAGCGCTATAAAAATCTGCCGGTCATTGCCCTCACTGCCAGTGTCAAAGAACAACATTATTCCCGCGCCCGGGCGGCCGGGGTGAACGCTTTGTTAACCAAGCCTATCGAGTCTGAAGTCATTATTGATATCGTGAATCGCCTGGTGACACAGAAGCATGCTTTTACTGCTTGAAGGATGAACAAAGTCTATAGGATAGTTGGAGACTTCAGCGTAGTTCATCCTCCCAATTGCAAGGAAGATGAACTGCCCGTCGCACAATACAAAGAGGTATTATTTCCACAACGTGTTGCAGGTGGAGTAAGTATAAGTACAATGAACCGACAAGCTGTAAAGGTAAGCATCGGTCTGCCGGTATATAACGGTGAGCGGTATCTAGCAAAGGCGCTCGACTCACTGCTCGCGCAAACATTTACAGACTTTGAGGTTATTATCTCTGACAACGCCTCGACTGATCGCACGGCAGAGATCTGTGCTGCATATCTTGAGTGTGACCCACGGATACGCTATTATCGTAATGAACAGAATATTGGTGCAGCCCCAAACTTCAACCGCACGTTTGAACTGGCTACCGGGATGTATTTCAAATGGGCAGCAGCGGATGACGTGCTGGCTCCAACTTTTTTAGAAAAGTGTGTTGCCGTCCTGGATACAGACTCCTCCGTGGTCGTGGCTTATCCCTGGACGCAGTATATTGATGCGCACGGAAACAATCTGGCAGGTTCTCCCCATAATGGCAAGCATCGCGCTGACTCGACACGTGCGGCAGCACGGTTTCATGATCTGATTAACTATGACCACTACTGTCATCAAGTCTTTGGTGTGATCCGTGTCAGTGTCCTGCGCAATACGGGTTTGATCCGTAGCTATAGCGAAGGTGATCGATTGCTCCTGGCCGAGCTGGGATTGATGGGGCGCTTTTGCGAGATCCCAGAGTATTTATTTTTGAATCGGTCTCACCCCGATCAATCATCGGTCAGTCTGGGCCAGAAGAGCAACCGGCTCATATACACTGCCTGGTTTAATCCTGCCAATGCTGGACAGTTGCAGTTGCCCACCTGGCAACTGTATCAAGATTATTTCCAGGCAGTTCATCGAATCGAGTTGCATTGGTTTGAAAAGATTGGATGTTATCTGTGTTTGCTATGGTGGATCCTGCGTTATAGCCAGTTAAAAAAGATGCTGAAAGACATCATTATTGTTCTTCCTTTGATTTTTCGCCGTACTATGCATAGTCTGCACTCAATCGGACGACATAAGAAGTTTAGTTAATGCTTCAGGTAATCTTTAAAGGTTATTTCGATTGATCAGCGGTACCCGTTCTGAGGAACGTTGGCCTGCAGGGGTTGCGGGGGCCGCAGGCCCCCGCAACTTCAAGAACCGCCGGTCGGGGCCAGAATTTCCCCACTCCCCCATCGGAACGAGGACAAACGTCACAGCAGTATAGAGTGAGTCTTTGCGTTCATCGCGTCCGAAAGCGATAAAGCGTAACACGATAAAACAAATCGGAATAACCTTTAATACACGGGGTTATAAAGGATCGTATGCCCAACAGGCTCATTCGATCAGTAGCTGGCGGCACAGTGCATCCAGTGCGCCCACGTTATAAAGATCGTATGCCCAACAGGCTCATTCGATCCCCGCACTGCCACGAAATCTATCTCGTCTCGAAGTTATGAAGATCGTATGCCCAACAGGCTCATTCGATCAATATAGAATGTCGGCAAATAAGCCGGATCATCATTTTTGATGTATATACCCGTCACATACCGATAGTCCGGGTCAAATTCGCGCTCATCAAGCCAGAGAACAATCTCAACCCACATATGAGGCGGGATAGTGCGGTTAATATCCAGGAAGTAGAGCCGCGTTTCAGAAAAGAGCGGGAATTCCTCGGTTATTTCCGTATCTGGAATGCCTGCTGCTCGCTGAACTGAGGTATCACCAGCAACCCAGTAAGGATAAGCGTTGCTGCCTACCACTGTTACTGCCAGATCACCAGGATCAATAGAGTTGGAACCACCACTCAACCAGAAACTGACTCCTAATATCTCGTTACGGTTGTATACCGTCTGCGTATCCTCGCGCACAGTGAGAAAGAACTGCCCATACTTTCTTTGGGGGCTGATCGCTGCCGCAACCCGTCCACTATATGTGTATGTGTCTGTCGCAAGATCATATACAACACCCTGACTCTGTTCTGTACTCCAATCTGGGTGAAGATGATCGTCGTAGATCGGAAGAAGTGCTATTTGTTCATCAGGTGCAGTGGGTGGGCTGGTCGTCAGCAATGGGGCAGCAGGGGTGCTGGTCGGCGGCAGCGGAGCAGCCAGGGCAACAGGGGTGCTGGTCGGCGGCAGCGGAGGAGCAGGGGCAACAGAGGTGCTGGTCGGCGGCAGCGGAGGAGCAGGGGCAACAGAGGTGCTGGTCGGCGGCAGCGGAGGAGCAGGGGTACTGGTTGGGAGTAGTACGGCAGCGGTGGCAGGTGTACCGGTACTCTGTGGTATGGTATCAGTATGTACAACCAGCGGCAGAAAGATAGCAAATGGTTCTGGTGCCAGGTCGGAAGCTACAGCAGATGAGCGGGTATCAGGATCGCTGTTCTGCTGTAAGGACGGTGTGGCAGACAAAAGAGGCGGCAAGATTGCCGTGCTGCTTATGTCTAGATTGATCGTTGGTGATCGACCGGGCAGAGGCGTGGGCCATTCTGCAAATAAGCTCCCAGTGGTTGGGGCAGGTAGGGCATTACTGTTCTGGGCGTTGCTACAGCCGAATAATAGGCACATTGATAGTAACAGGCCGATCATTATGTGACCTGTCCCTGCCTTCCAGAAACCCGGCAGTATACACACATCTATTCTCATTCGATGAGACCATGGAAGCATACCCATAAGAAATGTGAATGTTACTCTCATGACAGGCCATATTGCGATTAATGTGCTGTACAGCGCTCTTGTGTCGCCGCAAGAAGGGTAGCAACGATTCGCAGTGCATTGTGGCGAGCATCGAAAAACCTCTCGGCACGTTGACGCGCTGCCTGGCCCATACGCAGGCGCAGATCGGCGTCGGCGGCGAGCAGACGCAACCGCGCTGTGAGTGTGTCAACATCATCGGGTGGAATCAGAAAGCCTGTCTCACCATCGACCACAATATCCGTCAGGCCACCGACTGCCGTCACAATTGCTGGCAGCCCGGCCGCGCTGGCTTCCGTAGCAGCAATGCCAAAGGCTTCGGCCTCACTTGGCAGCACAAAGATATCCGCCGTCTGAAATAGTTCCAACAGTTCTGGCGAATTTGGTTGTAGATCATGATAACTGTGTATACCTGTAAGTTGCGGTGTTTGTGAACGTGTTACTAATATTAGTTCTGCCGTATCTGTGGACAACTGTTGAAAAGCCTGAATTAAAAGATGACCGCCTTTCCGATAGAGATCGCCACCAACAAAGAGGATGCGCAACCGGCTATCTGCTGATCGGGGCCGCATCGTCCAGTAGGTCAGGTCAACCCCAGGCGGAATGACCTCGATCCGCTCGGGAGCAACCCCATAATCAGTTATCAATGACTGACGTGCCCAGGTTGACCAGGGTAGTAAGCGGGTCGCGCCACGGAGTAATGCGACATTCACCCGGTGTTTGAACGTTTTCAACAACCCTGGCCGATCTGGCCGATGGCCGTATTGTTTGCTCATCTGGTCGTACTGGATGGGAGTCACGTCGGTACTGATCACATATGGTTGTCGTCGCGTCAAATTTCCGCCCAGAACGGCAGGAACCTGCGTATTAAAAAAGGCAACATCGCCAGGCGATTGAGCCAGACCGTCACGTACCTGGCTACGTCCACAGAGGGTGCCACGGATATGGGGCGGTATCAGTGGCACCCGCTCCCAGAAACCATCGGGGTTCGTATACGTCACCGGAATCCAGGTGGCCTGGACGTCGCGTGACTCGCCAATAAAGCTTTGTAGATTACGATAGTAGGTCAGGTGGCCAAGGTGTTGTTCCATAACGAACGTTGCCCGTATCATAACAGTTTCTCTTTACAGGTGTGGAGGGTTACAAGTTTGTCAATTGTCCCTGGGTATCCGCGCTGGTACAGAGATACACGGTGGCATCAACAGGGTACATGGTACACGATTTTAAGGCATGATCTGGCGCAATTCATGCAAAAAACGGTCACGTCCGCCCAGCTCGTCAGCCACTCCTTGATAGTAGCGCAGGTTAAACAGTCCACTATACGCCATTTGTGTCAGCCGCGAGATACCGATCATCTGCGTCAGATCGGCGAGTTGCTTGAGGCCAACCTGTAAGACACGCCGTAGAGCATAGCGATCCAGTCCTAGATACACCAGCTGGCGGATCAATAGATGGCGGGTGTAGAACTCTTTCCGGATAGTGGGGAGCAGCCAGTCCTGCTGCTTGTCGCGCGCAAAGATGACATCGTTGCGACCATAGGCATACGGAATATCTATCCATGAGCGAAAGCTGCGCTCAGCATAGTGATAACCAATAGCGTTGGGGTTGAAGACAAACCGCAGCCCATGCTGAGCCAGGCGATATGCCAGTTCGACATCCTCGGCACGGCGAAACGTCGGGTCAAATCCGCCGGCAGCAAGCAAGAAACGTCGGGCCAGTGACGTATTGCCGGTATAAAATTGGCGGGCCGTGGGTTGCCAGCGACCGGCCAGCATAGCATCATACTGTTTACTCAGCATCGCCTGTTCCCATTGTACCCAGGGTACCATAGTGAAATCAGGTGGCGTGAGCATTGGCCCCAGAACGACAATATCATCGGTACTGGTGGTATGGGTTTGCATGTGTGCCGCGATCAACCCACGTGTCGGTACCACATCATCGTCAATAAACAGGACAAACTCACCCGTTGCATGCTGCAACCCGTGGTTGCGTGTAGCTGCAACTCCCTGGTTGGCCTGGATAACCGGGATAATCGGCAGTGATGTCTGTAGTGTTTCCAGGTATGCATTCGTTCCATCAGTCGAACCATCGGAAACGACAATGATCTCACATTGTGCCAGAGGATATGTCTGTTGCTGCAACCCATCAAGAACACGGCGCAACCGGTGGAGTCGATTGTAGGTCGGAATAATAACACTGACCCTCGGCATAGTCATAGGCGTAGTGGTAGCAGTCATGTGGATGGTATCCATGTTCCAGTCCGGGTCTGGTCGTTCATCGCATGCCTTCAGCAATGGCAGTGTAGTATTGGAGATAGCGTTGAGCCGAACCGTCGAGTGAGAGTTCGCGCTGCACATACTGTCGTGGCTGATAGGTATCCAGGTTGGCCCAGAAGCGCGCAAATGTGGAGGGAAAGGCGGCAAAATCTGCAAAGCGCTCCCCGCATGCTGGCGAAAAGTATGGCACGGAAGATGCCGGTACCGGGTTGGGATCATATTTCTCGCGGTCAGGATCAAGCCAGAAACCATTCTCCCAGGCCAGGATCGGTACATTCGAAGCCAGCGCTTCTTGATAGGCCAGCCCCTGTGTTTCGTGTTCACACAAAAAAATCATGCTGCGCGAGCGTTGGAGGAGCACTTTGTAGGTATCGTGATCATAGTGGCGATAGCGAATCGTTGTATAACGCAGACCACGCTCCTGCAGCATCTTCAGTATCGGATTCAGCAAGGCCGGTTCGTAGTGTTCGCGCTTCCAGCGAATTTTATCGTACACCAGCACATCAATATCTTTGGGATGCGAGCGTGTATCCGGCCACTGGTGCGTATCGATACCTGCATACCAGGATACACATTGATCACCGTAGACGGGGGCAAACATCGCTTGCATCCAATCACAGGTCACGAGATAGAGTTTATAGCGCGGATCGTGCAAGAGATTCGGTGCCTGCCGGGGATGATCAAACAAACTAGGGCCAAGTAGGGCCGGGTTGGGCAAATTCCATCCGTGCAGGAGGTGCGGATAGCCCACCAGACCAACCGGATAGGTGGGGTGCTTGCGTGCCAACGCATAGTTATTCAATTGTACGTCATAATTCGCCTGGCGCAAGGCTTTCACCAGGAGTTGATACCAGACAAAGAACCCACTCACTTTTTGTTTTTTGCTGATCGCATGGTACACTGGCCGCACTATTCGCTTTACATAACGATCATGCTTGAAGAAGGTATCCTTTTCAAAGTCCTGATAAAAAAGCAGGATGACTTTATCGCGTGCCAGATTCATGCCGTTTGATCCTTTCGGGACGCAATCTGTCCATCATGACAGGCTATTTCACTGAATAATGCAGCAATCCGCTTCCCGTAGGTTTTGTCGGTATAATAGGTCTCCACGTGTTTCCGACCTTTGATTCCCATCATCCGTGCACGTTCAGGATCGTTAATTAAGGTCAACAGCGCCTGAGCCAGGGCGTGATAATCACGCGGCTCAATCAGGATACCCATCTCCCCATCTACCAGAAATTCAGGGACGCCACCAGCGCGTGTTGCAACTACTGGCTTGCCCATCGCCATAGCTTCCAGCGCAACCAGGCCAAACGGCTCTTCGTGACTGGGCATCGTAGACACGGTAGCACAGGCAAACACCTCAGGAAGATCCGAGCGGTGGCCGATCAGTTTGACACGGTGCCCAACATCCAGTTCCGCAATCAGACGTTCGAGGGTTACGAGAAATCCCTCCACATTCTCGCCACCGGCCAGTAGAAAGTAGGTATCAGGGCGTTCTTTGAGAACCAGCGCAGCGGCACGGATCAGGTCATCCTGGCCCTTAAATGGTGAGAGGCGTCCTGCCAGTACCACGACCGGCGCATCGGCTGGAATGTTCCATTCACTGCGAATCCTGGCACCGGATACGGTCGGGTCATAGCGTTCAACCGTGATCGCGTTGGGAATGGTCACGAGCTTGTGGGGATCATCAACATACGGAAGAAAAGCCCGGCGCATATTTTCACTGCTCACCGTTATTTTGTGTGCATGTTTGATGACGCGCTGGTGCAGGCGACTGTTTGCCAGGTAGTGCGTAATCTGTGCATTTAAGACGAGTGGACGACCGGTTAAAAGCGATACACCGTAGGTAATGCTCATTCCAACCGTGCGGTCAACAGTATAAAGCACATCGATTTTTTCGCGTTTCACCAGTGTGGTGACACGAGTCACGGTCAGCAGTGCTTCTAAAGCACGGAGTGGTTTGCCCAGGCGTGTCGGTGGATGCAATTCACTCCCACCCACTTCCATTGGGATGATTGTCACATGCGGCAAACCACGTAAAAATTCATACACCTTGCCACGCGGGGCCGAGACTGCATAGATGTGAAAATGTGCGGGTTCCAGGTAGGGGAGTCCCAGTAATACCATGGCAATGTCACCGCCTATGTACCCGGCTGCGTTGACGATTAAGATTTTTGTTTGTGACACAGGCTTGCTCCTCTTGTGGATATGCCGTCATGCAAAAAAGCGCTCGATGCGCCGGGTAGCGCGCACCTGCGCCCAGTTGAAGAGATTGTATGCCCGGCCTGGGACGGTGCGAAGAGGAACTGGCGCAGCATGCGGGTCAATCGTCCGGGCATAGGCCCGAAACTCATCGATTCGGTGGCGTACGAGTGAAACAAAATGTCCACCCACCAGATCTTTCGTGAATTTAGAACTGGTCTGAAGTACCGGTATCTGACGCGCATCCCACATCCGTGCCCCGATGCGTACCCCAAGCGCTGACCAGCATGTTTGTTCTTGCCACCAGCCCCGATGCCCGGTATAGGTAAACCGTGGTTCGTTATCGATTAGCAGATGTTCGATAAAATCCAGATCATAGGCGGTCTTCTGGAGAAAAACCAGCCCGGCATTGACCCGACTGAGCAGTTTTAAACCACCCAGTTGCCAGGGCTTGAGTGAATAGGAGTCCTGATAATCCTGCATAAAAATGATCGATGTCTGGTTGTCCGGGAGCTGAAACAGACCGGAGAAAGGCCGAAAAAAGAGAATATCCGTATCACAATAGGCCATATTGCCCTCTCCCAACAATACCACATCGAAGAGTTTCAGTCCCAGTACCGATGTGCGCCGAAAGTTGGCACAGTAGGGATAGTTATGTAACAATGACGCCAGCAACTCATCAGCCTCCGCTCGTGAGATGATGGTGACACCGGGTAGCCCTTGCTGTAATTTTGCAACATCCTCCGGGGTTAATGATCCGTCATCGTGTAAAATAGAACGGAGTGGCTCCTGGGAGAAGGTATGCAGGGAGCGTAAACACATAAGCGCCATATCAACATCACGATGGCAGATCAAACTATGCACTTCTTGAACGCATGGACTGGCCGGCATATGGGACTCCTTCACGGTTTTTCGGCTATGCATGGGTTCTTCCGCTGTTCATCATCTCCGACACGCTTGTCATTCTGATGAATACTGGCGCATAGGAGATCAATATTTTGTAAGGTTCCTCGTAACCGTTCAGGTGGCACCTGCGCCGGCAGGGTGCGGGGCCTGTGGCTCCCACAAAACCGAAGAGACTCCCGGAGGGGCAATGCCCCTCCGAACCACCCCACCTGAACGGTTACAGGTTACTCCGTACTCAAAGACCAGATCGCAATATCGCGGACATGCCAGCTGTGCCCCAAATTTTCGCCTCGGATCTGCACCGATGTAATACCGGCTGGTACAGGTGTCCAGTATGACTTGAAGTGATACCCTTCTGTCCGTTGCTGCACCTGAAGTTGTGCGGGTTGCCAGGTATTGCCACCATCGAAACTGACCTGTAGATTGGTCGCTGCGGCGGCAAAGCGCAGGTGGGCGTTGGCCGGAGCCGGGGCTGGAAAGTGAACGTCAGGACTGGTGGTTGCATCGACAAAGCGTTTATCGGCATGCAACATGGTGAATGGACGGGAGGGATGAATGCTAATATTGTCCCAGTGCCAGGTGTTCGGATGGCATTCATCAAAGGGGCATTCTTTGCGCGGGGTATAGGAATGATGCCCAAATTGCACAATCCCCTGACTCCAATCCAATTCTGGAATGGTGTTGTCAATCCACCAGAAATTATAGTCGGGCATGCCAAATTTGAGATGTGTACGCGAAATACGCAACTCAAAGGTATCACGCCGCTGGGCGCTGGGAGTCAAAAAGTCTTGATAGCCGCGCCACCAGTTGGCACCATCAATACCGGTCACGTTAAAATCACGCACCAGTGATCCGCGAAAGACAGTGCCGTTGTTGTGATGCCCCATTACGATGTGAATAGCATGCCGCGGTTCGCCACTCAGATCGGGCATCCACAGTTGTAACGGTAATTGCAAATGATCCTGATACGGTGTGATCCAGAAGCTCACCCAATCGCGACCGGATGTGCGTTCAGTTGACAGGTCAAAGCGGATAACCGCTTCTCCCTCCGAAAAATCCACCATATGGTTGGGGGTGAGGTAAATAACGCCATATCCTGTAGCATTGATAGCGGTCATCATATGATTGCGACAAATAAAAACCGCGTCTTCATAGGCACTGATCTGATGGCGGGCAGGCGGGGGTGTGCAATCGCTGCCGTGTGCGGCCTGCATCGGCTCCAGCGTTTTCCAGGTATCACCATCACGGGAATGAATAGTAATATCCCAATTATCTGGACGCCATGGCTGTGGTTGTGATGGATTGCCATCAAATGTTTCCAGAAAAGACGGCGTCATACCATCAGGATCAGCGGCGTAATCGGAGTCAGGATCGGGATCGATATCAGGATCAGGAGCAGGATTGGGAACCGGGTCGGGAGCAGGGTGAGATCCCGTATTCTGCCCATGCAGAATGAGTGCGATGAAGATTTTGTTGTCTGACTGGTTACCCTGGGTTGGCAGATAATGGGTGGCTAATAGACGGGCAAGCGAGATCTGGATTAAAAAGGTGAACAACAGGATGCTTATCAGGGCAACTGGTTGCTTGATTTTATGAATCATAGAATATAGGTACTCCTGGATTATCAATACGACGTAGTAAATTGAGACATCAGACCTGATCACTGCTGGTTTTTAGTATACATCCTGGATCTACACACGGTTGCTTACGCAGGACATCCGCGGATTGGTTCTTTACGCATCTAACGTCTTAATGGCACGGGCGGGCACACCTGCCACCAGTGTATGCGGTGGTACATCACGGTTGACCACACTCCCGGCTGCAACGATGGCCCCTGATCCGATGGTAACACCGGGGAGGATCGTGGAGCGTGAACACAACCAGGTACCAGCACCGATCGTTACTGGTAGCCGTTGCGGTGATCCGACGCGGCGATCTGCGCCACCAATGTCATGCGTCGTCGTCAGTATCATCGTTTCGTGTCCCAATCCGACGCGATCACCGATAGTAATGGTGGCCCCCAGTTCCAACACACAGCCGATATTGATCCAACATTCGCGGCCAAACGAGAGGCGTTGGGTAATATTACCAGTACCGGTAATCGTTGGCATTCCCCAGATGACGGTGCCATGGCCGACAGTGAATCCGGCCATACGTAGCGCATAGGCGCGCAGGCGACTGCCGGCATACAGCGGTAATGGGGCAAGCAACCATTGCATCAGAAGAAGACGCGGGTGAAATCCCTGTAGTTCTTCACGGGCCACCCGTTCAAGATGCCAGGGCGTGAACTGACGTTGTGCGGTTGCATATATCGGGTGTTGCGGTTGATCTATTTTTCTTGTCATGGGCAGCCTTAATTCTGGTGTCAAAGCACCATTTACAGGGGGCGTAAGCCAGGGAGTGGCAGCGGATCAGGTTGCCAGGGCCAGCGCTTTGGTGGTAATTGCACGGGTTGGGCCACGATCCGTTCCAGGCTATTGATCAGGCCCATTGACATGCCCACATAAATCATGCTTTGTGGCTCCCAGGCCATATCCACATAGGCAAAAATGAAATGCATCACAATGTATAACACGGCGGTCAATGCAATAGCACTCAAATCACCACCGGGCATACGTGCCAGAACCTGAACGCCTTTAATAATCGACAATCCCACCATAAACAGCATTGCCAGAAAGCCACCGATACCGGTTTTGATCCAGATCCACAAGATCGAGTTATGCGGAATATACTCCCACCACTCAAAAAAGCTAATATCGGCCATGGGCACAATAATATGGAACTTCTGTCCAAACCCTACTCCGGTGAGAGGGGAGGTTCTAATGGTAAAGAGAATATTTATGTTTTCGAGTATCCGATAGAGATTCGAGGATTGATCACGTTCACTGCTGGAATCCTCGGCGACTACAGACTTGATCGCACGCGCGGGCATTCCGATTGCTCCAGAACTGTTCCAGAAGGCTCCCACATAGAGAGTGCCGATCATGGCGGCAACAGGAGCAATCAAGAAAAAGGCCTTGCGATTGTGCCAGTACAGAACTGCAAAGACAAAAACCAGTGCAATCGCCAGTGTCACAAAGGCGGCGCGACGCTGATTCGCAAAGAAGCTGAGTAAGACAACGGGCATCATAACGGGCAGAACAAGGCGACGTGCATATGACGCTCTGAATATCCAGCTACCAATCACCATGATAAAAAACGTGTTGGCATGCACCGAAGAGGGATGCCCGGCGATCCGGTCTACAGTACTCAAATCGAAATGCAGCACGGTTGCCACAAACCAGGAACCGGCGAACCCGTTGAGAAAAATGGCGATCATCACCAGCCATAGCAAAATACTCACCTGCCGACGTGTCTCGATCAAGTTGCTCGTCAAGACGAACATCAGTGGCAGATAGTAGATCGCCCGCGATTCCCACAAACCAATATTCACGTTTCCACCGCGCCCCAATCCATAGACCAGACCAAAAGTAATAAACGCAATAAAGAGCATTGTGGGCCAGAACAGGAGACCGGTATAGAATGATTGGAGTTTGCGCTGAAACACAGCTCTACCCAGCCAGGATACATATGTCAGGACAAGAAACGACTCCAGCGGGCTAAAGATGATTGCGTTGTTGAGAAACAACAGCGACTCACCACTGGAAAAGTTCTTGATAAACGGATACCAGTAGACCAGCGCCGAATCAGCGGCCATACCCAGGCCCATGATAAGGTACACCCCATAGCGCGGGCAATAGAAGATGAGGGTAACGCCAGCGATGTACACAAACCAGCCAAATAACGCCAGATCTGGCCCACTACGCCCCATCGAGAGGCCCAACAGGGTTGTGATTCCAATCAGACACCCAAACCAGAGCCACCATCTGATGGTCGCCTGTCTTGCCTGCACGTTGACACTGATGATATCCGATCGTGGTGTAAAAGTGGTGATCATAATGTGACTATGGTGGTTGTAAATCTTGTTCCGTTGATCATATAGCAATGCTATATCAGTTGTGAAAACCGGTAGTCCGGGCTTAAGCCGGGACAGTTGTGACGATCGAGACTGCAGGCTGTCGCAAGGTGAAGGGTGTGGATGGGCCGTAGCGCATGCACCTGCTCTCCGTGGCCGCATGTCCCCCGGAACGGGTACTCAAATCTGATTAAACACAAAGTAGCTAATACTGACCAGGACACACAATGCAGCCAGCATCCATAGCGTAAACGTCAAATCTTTTTTGCGTAATATCACGGCGATAATGGCGCACAAGAATATATAACCGAGAAAGACCTTCATATCACTCGCGTACCTCAGCCTTCAGGTAAAAACGCTCGTATCCATCTGGGCGTGTGAATATAGGTTTTGTTCAGCACCACTCCCAGCATCGGTAAATGTTTGACTTCGTCTAACCCCATTTTTACATCGTTGACCGGTGTAATACCCTGATGTACCACCATGCAACAGGCGCTCCCCAGTGAAGCCAGTGCAATAGCATCACTGGTCAACATAATGGCTGGAATGTCCAGAATAAGATGATCAAACCGCTGATTCAGTTCCTCGATGCAGTTCTTCAGCATATCACTCCGGGCAATTAACGGGCGTTGACTCATTGGTAGATCACCGGCTGGGAGCAGGCTGAGATTCGGACGATCGGTCTGGATCAAGACGTCATCAAGCGCTGCTCTCTGCAATAATACCCCTGCCAGACCGGGATTATCTCTCATTAGACCATGCGTATCAGCTTGATCTGGCGTACGACGGGCGGTCTGTTTTGATCCTCGCTTTTTCGTTGAAGTAGATAGGTGATCATACATACCAGGGTTATACCAGTTTAACTCAAGCGCACACACCCGGGTATCCAGATCGTTTGCCAGGGTTGCTGCTAACGCGAGAGAAATATAGGTAACACCTTCTTTGCGCAATGTTGCGATAACCGAGATCCGTGCCGGGAGGTTCTCGCGGTGCATAATCCCGGTGATCATCCGGCGTACATTATTGGCTGCCTCTGTGGGTATCGCGTAGAAGGGCGTCCCATCCATAGCTCGCAAAGGTACAGTGGTCTCTTGAGCGCTACTTTTTTTACGCGGTTTTTGCCCTTTTGCCATACGTGTGTCAGACTCCTGGGATGCCGGGTGACTCAGCCTCTGGTCGGCGGAAACGTGCTAATCCCTGCCGTGCAAGATCGGTAAACATGGCTATTTCTGTTGATGGGACTGCACGGGTTAGGAAAATCAAGCCCGTATAGGTCAGCGCCCCCAGGCCAATCGTGATAGCCAGGGGCATTGCTTCTGACCACCAGCAGACCCCTACCATCGCCATACCTGATCCCGCTGACAACAACACTGTACGGACGTTTGACCATGCAAAGATGCCACGGGGCAGCAACAGAATACCGGCGCTGACCATGCCAAACTCGGTGATGAGATAGCTGATTGCGCCTGCCAGTGCCCCGATGCCAAAGATACGTTGGCACCATGGGATAAGATAAATATCCATAGGTATCGTCGCTACCGTCGCCACAAAAATAACCAGTGTCCACTGGTTCACGCGATCTGTGGCGATCACAAAGCGCCCGAACATCGTGGACAGATAGGTGAAAATCAAGGATATGGCCATGAACGCCACGATCAAGCCACTTGGCGCGAATTCCTTGCCAAAGAGTAAGATGACGATGCGATCCGAAATAGCAAACAAGCCCATGCCAATGGGTACTCCCAGCAAAAGCATCAGATCGAATCCCCGACCCATTACACGCAACGATGCCTCGGGTACATTGGCATAACTGCGGGCAATCGCGGGGAAGATAGCGGTTGTTAAAATCACGGGCAGGAACATAAAGGCGCTGGTCAGGCGGAGAGCCACACTGTACAAACCAATTTCAGCTTCATTGACCAGGATCGAGAGCAGTAAAACATCGACTTGAAAATACACCGTAACGATCAGTACCGACATAAGATAAGGGGCGCTGGATTTAAGCATATCCAGCGACTCGTGTAATCGAAACCGTAGATGCAATCGATAACGACGGTTAAGGAAGTACAACTGAAGCACCATCTCCGTAAAAGCCGCGATGACAATAACGACCGCAACGATATATACACCGTAGCCCATAAGCAAGATGATAATACCCAGAACCGTATTGACCAGTTTCCCACCGATAAGCGATAGTGAGGCCAATTCCATACGTTCCAGTCCATATAAAGCCGACTGAAACGTCTGAGTAAATTGGCCGATCACAACAGAAACTCCAATGATATAGACAATATGCGTCGTTATTGTGGGATAGTGCAACAGATGCATATAGAGCGCAACCCCGCCAAACCCCAGGATACAAAAGAACCCGCGGGTCACCATACTGGCCCCAATTAATTCCGGGGTTTTGTCAGGATACCGTGCAATCTCCTTCATCAAGTAGGTGTCCATCCCAAAAGCGATCAGCACTCCAGCGATAGCCCAGATCGATTGGGCAAAAGTAAGTTGCCCAACCGCAGTTGCGCCGAGATACCGAGGGAGAAAAACCATTAACGCCAGAGTCAAGGCCCAGGTAATGATCTGTGAGAGCATCAAGGCGCTCGCGTTTTTGAAAATCGTCACTTTGGAGTCATTCATGGCAGTGCTGCATCTTTCAGGTTAGCAGGAAATAGAAACGAATTGTGGATCGTCAGGTTCTCTTACGAAGTTGGCAATGGTGCTGGTTGCTCAACCGGGTCGCGCTCAACGGGTTCACGTACCGGCCGTGGTTGTTTCTCCACCGCATGCGTACTGGTTTTTTTAACGGGATCGTGATCTTTTTCGGCAGCCTTGCGTTCATTGGCAACACTGCTTGCCAACACAATTGGGCGAGCAGTGGGGATCATGGCTAAAACCGGTAGATCGAGACTATGCTGTACATCGACTGGAAACCGAATACTGCGATCAAGAAGCATTCCGCCCACAATACCGGCACCACTTAACATTCCACCGATCATGACAAAAATCACAATAGGCATGATCAGATCTTTCTTTGATGATGATGGCTCACGCGGCAGGAGCGGCGCATCAATGACCAGATAGGATTGACTCGCCTCACTCTCTGCTTTGGATAGCGCGAGACGGGCTGCTTCCTCTTTGTCAAGCGTTTCCTTCACCCGCGCTGAGAGTTGATCAACCATCGCCTGCAACCCATCCAGTTCCATTTGCTCCACTTCAGGGCGTTCTCCGCGTACTGGCGCAGGATGGGCCTGAATAAAGTCATTTAACCGTGCGCGGGCTGCTTCAAGCTCCTGTTGCAACGGTTCCAACTGGCTGGCAAAGAAGGACTGGGCGACCATACTATCCCGTCGATCAGCATTTAATTTCCATTCTGTATACGCTTCAATGGTTGATGAAGCCAGTTCATAGGCAATTGTCGGATCTCGATGTCTGGCTCCAAAGCGCATGAGTTTTTCGCCATCAGCCCCAACCCAGATCGACTGGCGTACACTGTAAATGATACGCTCAGCCTGTTCAGGGCCTTCGTGCATACGTTCCTCAAGGGAGGTGCGCTGGATGATAAACCGGATAAAAGCTTCGGTGCGTAATAGTTCATTCAGTTCGTTCGCTGTCATCTGTGCAGGCGTGATCCATGAAAACCCGCTGTTGCCAATCGGAACCAGGGTTGAGAGCAGCGAGTCTTTCTGCACAAAAAGCACGCCACTGGAGACGTACATCCGTGGAGATTGGGTTACGTAGACGATGCCGCTCCCTGACATCAGGACTATCGGGATCAGATAGAGCCAGCGATGCCGAAAATAACTTTCAAGCAGTCGAAGGATCACAAGACGGAGCATAAAAAATTCCTTGCGTATGAATGGCTACGCTATTACATCAGTATCGATGACAAATGCTGTATCTATGTACCCGTTCCGGGGAACACTCACCAGCGGGGGGGCAGGGCATTATCCCTCCCCATCACTTCACCTGAACGGTTATGTCTTCAAGAGAATATGTCTGACTCCAGGCTGTTTCTACTCTCGGCGTAGAGTGTATATGCGTACAGTGTATCTAAGAATGATAAAGATTGTCAATAATACCTGGTAGATCGAAGATGTCGAAAAATTTATCTTGAGCACGCCTACAATAGTTGTGAAGAACCGGGTTCAGGCTTTCTTCTGGCAGAGCGATCCCCAGGTAAAAGCCTGGAATCCCATTTGTACGTCTCATTCAGGCTTGCTATTCCTGCATACATAGCACTGGTTGTCATTAGCGCGATGTGCTATTGTTGGGGGAAGCATCAATGAACAACCATTATACCACTGTTCGGACTGGTGCACATTGTTCCCAGGAGGCCATTAACAGTTTCGTCATATCGAAAAAAAGGTTATCATTGGGTAGAAAGACCGGTCAATATTCAAGAGTCATTCCGTGCAGTGCGCACCCAGCCGTGCTGATCGCGCCCAATCAACACGCGCACATACAACCAGATCTTCCAGGCAATAAAGGCGGGTGCATACAACAATGCCTGGTAGACCTTGCGGGGAGCTCGGGCCAGCATCAGACTGGCGAGAATGTACACACCCTGCCCCACGATTGTAATCGTACAGAAAATAGTTGCCCGGATACTCTGAAGCGCTGCTGCTGCTAACAGGCAGACCAGGCTGCCAATGGTCACGATGGAAAGCGGCGGAATGAGTTGCTCCATTGCCGCATCGAAGAGCAGAAAGTTGCGCCTGGTCAGGGCTGTTCGTAAGAGACGCGGCACATACTGACGCACCATCTGCAGACGTCCACGTTCCCAGCGAGTATTTTGCGATTGCGCTGCACGCAGTGTGCCCGGCATCTCGGCCCAGACTATGGCATCGGGCGCAAACATAACCCGCTCGCCGCCCTGAATGAGCGCCATATGATATTCAATATCTTCGGTCAAAGAGGCCGGCCAGCGATACTGGCGCATAATATCCGCTGTAAACACCATGCCGTTGCCTTTGAGACCAGTTGAACCGCCGAGTACCATACGCCCCTGCGGGCGCAAATAATGCACCGCCATCAGCGCAATCGAGCGCAGGCTGGCACTCCAGGAAGATTCGGGATCACGTACGGCATAGTATGCCTGGATAACGCGCTCGCCTCGTGCCAGCCGTGCATCCATGACGGTTAAAAAGTTCGGCGAAACAATAGTGTCGGCATCAAGAATAACAATGGCATCATGGGCATCGCCGCGCTGCCAGATCCGCTCCAGTAGCCACTCCAGCGCATAGCCTTTGCCAAGCAGTTCGGTATTGGTGCGTTCGTGAACAATTACCCCTGCTTGCCGAGCCACCTCAGCCGTGCGGTCAGTACAGTTATCAGCCACCACGTGAATTGCGTACAGTGTGGACGGATAATCGAGTTGGCGCAGGTTTGCGAGTAATGCTGGCAGCAAGCGCTCTTCGTTATGGGCCGGTATCAAGAACAAAAAGCGCGTATCTGGTGCCTGGCCACGTGCTGCTGTTCGTCGGGGCGCAAACCATGCCGCACCCGTCAGTAACAACAAATAACCAACCATGGTCGCCAGGATACCAGCGATGATCCAGACCACACCACGTACTAGTGCGATAATGCGCATGAGTTTCCATCCTCTTTCCCAGAACATAAGTATTCATCCAGGAGAACGTTTGCCAGCAGGGTTTCGCAGGGCCGCAGGTTCCTACGAAACCCTGTTGGGAGTGGCTTTCACGTGCAGGTCTTTTAGGGTACGGGCTAGCCACTGTGCCATCTTGACGCGCCTGGTAAGGGTCACCACGGCGGGGTACTTCTATACTCCGTATTACACGGCAGTTGAAACAAAAAATCTGCACGTGTGCAGTGCGTGCCCACTCCGCGCTACGCTATCTGAACGGTTACAAACATTGCTATAGTGGAACGTTTTAACGAGTTACGGCCTCAACGTCCGCCTGAATGCGTGCCACCAGACGACCCAGGCGGGCGGCATAGTGATCCAGGCTCATTTCGTGTTCAATGCGCCGCCGTCCAGCCTGACCCATCCGTGCAGCCTGATCGGGATGGTTTATCAGGTGCATAATCGCCGCTCGTAGTGCATCAGGATCGCCCGGTGGAACGTACATGCCTGTTTCGCCATCGATCACCACGTCGGTCTGACCGGGTGTACGCGAACAGATGACCGCCCGCCCCATCGCCATCGCTTCTAGTATCGCCGTTACGCCCGCCTGATAGTTGACATTCAGCAGCGGCATCACGACAAAGCGACTATCGGCATAGAGCTGGCGCAGTTCATACTGCGAAAAACGCTGTAGCGTTACATTTTCGGGAATGTCCTGTCCTTGCGTGCTGTCCGACTGCCTGGCCCAGGGACTGGCAGCAGCAATGATGACCTGGATGTCCAGTCCACGTACAGCCTGGATCAGGGTGGGATAGTCACGTGACTCCAGGCCGACCGAACAGATCATAGGGCGGGCAGTCAGGTTGGGTGTTACCGTGTCCGGCGCGAAAAAGTCAGCATCAACCATGAAAGGGGTAAAGACCACGCGTGCAGGAGATACTTTCCAGCGGCGTTGAATAAACTGTTGTTGCCAGGTGGCATACACCAGAAAGATATCGATATGGCTTTGCAAGCCGAGCAGGTCAAACAGGAACATCTTTTTGCCCACCGATAGGATGTGGACGATCATCACGTGGCGTGCACGGCGACCAGCGATCATGGCATACTTCAGCAGACCAGCGAGCGGGATACCCACTTGCTCCCCATCAGTAACGATGACGTTATAGTGCTGTCGACGACAATAGCACGCCCATGCCAGCAACAGATTCGGGCCAGCCAGACGCTCCAGTAGCCATCCGAACCAGCCGCTGTTGCGCCGCGCCGCAGCATAGTCCATAATATCAGCATCAAATGCCTGGGCCAGGGCAAAGTAATCGGCGCGTGGCCGTGCGCCCTGAGCAATTTTTTCAGCCGTGTCGGGGGCGATTACCCCGGATACCGTCAACAGCACTGGTGCCATAGCGTACCTTCCTTTCAGTGCGTGCTGTATCCACCTCCTGTTTGAGCAAATCCAGCAAACGCAAAGCATTGAGTTGGGCATCAAATTCACGGGTCACCAGATCCAGCGCCCGTGTGCCCATATCCAGCCGCAGGGTGGGATGTTCGATCAGCCGTCTCAGCGCTGTAACCAGTGCCGATACATCGCCGGTCGGTATCAGCAACCCGGTCGTGCCGTCTTGCACAATTTCGGGAATAGCCGCGATGCGTGTGGATATAGCTGGTAAACCGGTGGCCCCGGCCTCTGAAAGTACCATGGGCAAGCAATCGCCATAGGTTGGTAGACAAAAGATGTCGCTATCATAGTACAGTTGTTTGAGCGGCGCACTGTTGGGCTGCATATCGTTATAGACAAATAGCCCCGGCTCGGCAGGCAACGTATCGCGTGTCACCAGATGCAACTCGACATGCGGTGAACGCACGACACGGAAGGCCTCGAGCAGCAGCAGGCCACCTTTGCGCTCAAGATGGCCGCCCACAAACAAAATTTTCACTGGCCCATCGTGGGTGACACGTGGTGTTGGGCGCCGCCACTCACCGGTGTTCACGCCAGGTGGGATGACAGTTATTTTATCTGTCGGAACTTCATAGTCGTCCACCAAGCTTTGTCTGGCCCACGTACTCCATGTGACCAGTCGTCGTGCAGCTCGAAAGCAGTCACGATTCATGCGCCACTTGGTATGTTCCAACCAGGCCGGGCCACGTCCGTGGCTATACGCCGCGCCTAACGCGTCGTACTGGAGCGGTGTCGCGTCTAACGAGACAACACTGGGAATACGCTTGATCCAGCTGGTGGATAGTACGGCCGGCACCTGGGTATGAAAAAACAGTGCATCCAGTTGCGTCCAGCGCGTCATATCTGCCACCAGTCGCCGGGCGCGCATACCAGCCCGCACTGTCCAATTACTGTTGAAAAGCGGGATATACCTCCCAATCCCCGGTGTTTCCCATGGCACCAGTCCCCAGCAGGCTTGAATATCCGGGTCATACGGCACGTTTGTCCGCAGATTGCTGGCATGGGTGATATGGCCTAGAGCCTGCTCAAGAATGAACCCGATCCGATAGGTCATGCTGGTTTTTTCCTTGATAGTATTGATAGCATGTACTGTAGACAATAGCCACAGGTATGGCGCACAATCTCAGCGTGACGATCACCGTGTTGTGACTCTGCCGCTGACCGATGAACTGGGAAGAGGCACACCAGGTCACATCGGGATTGCTCCTCTACAGTATGTACCATACTGGCGCTAAATGGGTTACACTCCTCCCTGAGCTGGATGAATATTTTGTAATAGGAACTACTATCCGCTTCCTTGTCATACCACTTTATTTCTTGACAAACTTAACTCAAAATGTTACCATTTTGAGCATGAACGGGCAAAACACCACCATACCGATCCAGATGCCACAGCCACTATGATCACTGTGCAGGACACTGCAAGGTAGTGTATACTAAGCCCGAATTTTTTTCTCTAGCGTAGGGAGTACTATGCATACTGAGACACCACCGGATGGAGATACGTTGTCGAAAGTTGAGCAGATCAAAGTCAAAAACGATGGGTTAGGTGGGCTGCTCTTTGAAGAAATTCTAGATGCAACCACCGATCATATCTCAGAGGATGCCTATCAACTGCTGAAGTTTCACGGCAGCTATCAGCAGGATGACCGTGATCTGCGTAAGGAGCGTAAAAAGCAGGGCCTGGATCGTGCCTGGCAATTTATGGTGCGTACCAAAACGCCTGGAGGTCGCTTGACTGCCGAGCAGTATGTACTGGCGGATGAACTGGCGACGCGGTATGCTAATAATACGCTGCGTATTACCACGCGCCAGGCCTTTCAGTTTCATGGTGTTGGAAAGGCAAATCTAAAACCGCTGATTCGGGCGTTGAACGGGCGCTGGATAACGACCTATGGATCCTGCGGTGATGTGGCACGCAACACACTCACATGCCCCGTGGCCGATCTGCTGCCCGGCAACACCTTTGACTATCAGGCACTGGCCCGAAAAGTGAGCGACCGCTTCTTGCCTGAATCGACGGCTTACTATGAACTCTGGCTCGATGGCGAGAAAGTGTTGGCCGATGGGAACGTGGTAAAGGTTGAACGCAATCGCCACGAGTCATTTTATGGCCCGAACTATTTGCCACGCAAGCATAAGATCGGCATTGGTCTACCTCATGACAACTGTATTGACCTCTTTACCCACGATCTGGCGCTGGAGGCAGTGATTGCCAGCGATGGAATACTCGGAGGCTTTAACCTGGTGGCAGGTGGCGGGTTGGGAAGCACCCATGGTAAAGCTGAGACCTTTCCCCGTCTGGGCGATCGCATCGGATTTTTGCCACCAGATAGAGCGCTGGCGGTATTGGAAGCTGCGACGGCTATTTACCGTGACTATGGCGACCGCACGAACCGGCGGCATGCACGCCTGAAGTATGTGCTTGAAGATCGGGGGGTCGCCTGGTTTCAGCAGGAGTTAGGTCGGCGATTGGGTGAGCCGCTGGCACCACCCGCTGCAGTGCCCCGGTACGGCGTTACGGATCATCTGGGCTGGCAGCAGCAGGCCGATGGGCGCTGGCTGGTGGGTATCTGGATCGAGAATGGGCGCATTAAGGATACACCGCACGACCAGAGTAAACGTGGCCTGCGGGCGATCATAGAGGAGTTTCAGCCTGAAATCCGCCTGACAGCGCACCAGAATATCGTCCTGGCGAATATCACAGCGAAGGATAAGCCGCGGGTTGAGTCGTTGCTGGCATACTACCAACTGGCGACGAGTGATGGCCAGGCCACCGGGAGGGGAACACTCAGCCGGTTGCGACGCTATGCAATGGCTTGTCCCGCAATGCCCACCTGTGGGCTGGCCGTGGCTGAGAGCGAACGGTTTTTACCAGACGTTATCAGTGCGCTGGAACAACGCGGCTACGGCAATGATCGGGTCTGGATTCGCATGAGCGGATGCCCAAACGCCTGCTCGCGTCCACCCACCGCCGAGATTGGCATCATCGGGCGTAGCTCTGGTTTGTATAATGTCTATGTCGGTGGCAGCTTTGAAGGTACACGACTTGCACAGCTCTATCGTGAACACGTCCGCGCTGATGTCCTGGTCGATCTCTTGGCAAATGTTCTCGATCGGTGGAAGCGGGAACGGGCCGAGGGTGAATCCTTTGGCGACTGGGCGGCACGCGCGCTCTGTGGAGCGTAGCAGTAGAGATGGTGGAACTTGCAACCTGTTATGGGTGAGAAAGAGGGGCTCTGTCTCTGCCTGGAGTCGCTGCATTTCGGATCGTTGTGGCCGCGAAGCTGTCCCAAATGGGACGAAACAAAGGAGGGGCGGAAGACCGCAGGCACCGCGCCCCCTGTCGCAGGTATTACCTGAACCGTTATGAAATATCATTGCAAATATGTAATAGATAGGAGATAGGAGATAGGAGATAGGAGATAGGAGATAGAGAAAGTGTCTGTTGAAGCACTGCACCATTTCCTATTTCCTCGCTCCTATCCTCTCGTGCTAGCGACTATTTCATAGTGCTCAAATGAGACTTCATCGCGGCCGGGGTTTCGGGGCCTGGCGAGAAGAGAGAAGAGGGAAGAGAGGAGCGAGAAGAGAGAAGAGAAGAGCGAGAACCGTCTATCCTCCCTCCTCTTCCCTCACTCCCCTTCTTTCACTCCTCGCTCCTCTCCTCTCGCTCCTCCCTCGGAAGGGGTGAAGTCACATCGGGCCTTCCTACCCATGGGATGTCTTGTTGGAGGAATAGGGAACAATTCCTGGTGACGTTGTATAGGCGACCGGCATTGCGTATATTGAGTGCGTTGAGGCACGGGCATAAACAACAGACGATGGTCTGTCGTTATGTCCGTTTTATTTTGGGAGGACGAGGTTTTGTATGAGATCACTGATAGCAGCGGATGACATCGCCCAGATCTGGACTGAAGATCATATAGGTGAGCTGAACGAACGATTCAGTGCATGTGCAACCGAGGTACTGCTTGACTGGGCAACTGCTCGATTTGGTCAGGACATCGTGCTAACCTGTAGCTTTGGTGGCCCATCCGGTATGGTTCTCCTTGATATGGTGGCACGCCTGGAACGTGATACGCCGGTCATTTTCCTGGACACGGATTTACTCTTTCCCGAAACCTATACGCTGGCCGAGGCTGCCGCTCAACGGTACGGGGTCACCATCCAACGTCAGCGTCCAGCGCTGACCCTGGATGCGCAGGACAGGATGGAGGGATCACGTCTCTACGAGCGTGATCCGGATCGTTGTTGCGGCATCCGCAAGGTGGCACCGCTGGCTGAGGCATTGCGCCCCTATCAAGCCTGGATCAGCGGCATTCGCCGTGATCAGGCGCAGAGCCGGGCTGCAACGCCACTGATCCAGTGGAATGCACGCTACAATCTGCTCAAAATCAATCCGCTAGCCTTCTGGACTGATCGTGATGTCTGGCATTATATTCATAGCCATGATGTACCCTACAACCCACTGCTGGATCAAGGCTACCCTAGCCTGGGCTGTATGCCCTGTACGCGCCCGGCCAGTCCACAGTCACCTCGTGCAGGCCGTTGGAACGGTTTTGCCAAAACGGAGTGCGGCATTCACGTATGAGCTATGGCTAGTGATTGACCGCCGTGATGGTGAAGAATAGGAGGGCGGAACGAGGTTCGCCCTTCCCATAGTATCATCAACGACAGGCATCGTTTCGCCCTTCTCTGTATAATGTGGCTAAGGTTCCATCACATACGCATACGGTAGTGCCAGTACATAGTCCGTTATTCAGCTGCGAACGGCCCGATCTGCTGCTCAAGGCGGACTAATTCGGCATAGAAGCCCGCAAAATTCTCGACACCACTGAGCATCGCTACCTTCTGCTGATCACGTGCATCCGGATCCAGGAGTGCCCGATACGTCTGTAATCCCTGATCCATCGCCGCCAGAAATGCTTGATGCACCGCCTGACAGACTGGTGGTACCGATAATTGCTGTGCCGTGTCGCGAATAGCCTCTAGCCGCGTCGCAAGGGGCAATACCGGTGGTGGCTGATTTTCCTCACCCGTAGCTTCTGCTTTGAATGCATGCGATGCATGCTGGCTTTCAGTATGCCACAGCTTTAACAGTGCCGTCGCTGCGCCTAGATAGGCGACAATCATCGGATCAGTCGGTTGATCCGGTTGATCGGATCGAGCCATCGACACCATACGGTTTCCTTCTATCGCAATTCTCCTGCGCGCTCAGTCATTCCCTCCTCCGTCATAGCACGGAGTGCATGCTGGCTACGCTTATCGTTGAGTGCTTCCATAAAGGCACGCGGACGGGCCGGGCTAATGATCAGAGAGGTTGTCCTCTGCCGTGCCACGGCCACCAGTCGCTCACGGTTGGTAGCGAGAAAGAACGCCTCGCCGTAGGGATCGAGACGGAATGGCCCTTGGTAGCCAAACACGCCTGGATTGAAGGCAAAGCGTAGTCCGGCACGAGGCATACCGGCCAGCGCTGGTGCCAAAGAAACCCCCGTGATTCGCGTAAAAGGGATGTCAAGCGTGCGCCACCAGCGCCGCTGAATGCGCAGTCGATCATCTTCAACGATATATGCGAGTGGTTGTGCCGCATAGGCCAGCAGTAGAAACAGAGCGATAGACACCGCCACAGCAGTCGGAATCAATAGTCCACCCCACCGCAGATTACTCAAATAGGCAAACAGGAGCGGCAGCGTGAGCAACCCGCCCAGATAAGCGATGCCAATCGTAATCCGTTCCGCATAACTATCGAGTGGGGCAATCTCAAATTTCATACCTTCAGCAACCAGGAAAAAAGGTTTGTTCGAGCGATCGTGCCTGTCCGGTCATAGTACGTCTTTGACGTTAAACCAGCATTTCCATTATAATCTATATTTAGGAGAGGGTGGTATGGGTAGACCAATTTTATCCTACCGGCAAAACCGGTAACGCATGCGGTCACATCAAATGAAGCAGGAATTTCAAACGTGAACGAAGTGTACGTTTGAGTACATTTGAACACATAGAAAGTAGCAGAACACGGTGTCAATCTTTAATCCACTGCCGGTTGAGCCAGCTTTTTTTAGCTGGCGTGGGCACCAGATCGCCAGCTATAGTGCTGGTGCCGGGCCAAAGGTATTGCTTCTTCACAGTATCAACGCTGCGGCATCAGCTTTTGAGATGCGCAAACCTTTTGTGCAACTTCAGGATACCTTTCATACACACGCCATTGATCTGCTGGGGTATGGACGATCCGATCGCCCCGCTCGCACCTACGTTGCCGGTGACTATGTTGATCTGATTGCGCACACCCTGCAACAGATGGGATCCGGCACAACACTCATTGCCAGTTCACTCAGTGCCGCGTATGCGGTGCGGGCCACGCGCCAGAATTCCGAACTGGTACAGGCGCTGGTGCTGGTTTGTCCGGCAGGGATCGAGCAACTGGCTCAACCCCCTGGTGCAGCGAACTGGATTGCCTATCGCAGTGTCCGTGGTGCCCCTGGTCGATTGATCTTTGGCGCACTGACGACGCGCCGTGCTGTACGCTTTTTCCTTGAACGGGAGGGCTATGCCCGGCGCAGTAGTGTTACCCCAGACACGCTGGAGGGGTTTTATCAGGCCACGCAGCACCCTGGTGCTAGATATGCGCCTCTGTGCTTTGTGACCGGATTACTCAACTGCAATATTGTCGATGACTTTGCCGCCCTGACTCAACCTATCCTCATCGTGTGGGGTCGTCAGGCAACGACGACCCCAGTGCGCCAGGCCGATGCGTTCCTGGCGCGTAACTCTCAGGCGAAGCTATGTGTAGTCGATAACGCATCGTTGCTGGTTCAGGACGAACAACCCGAGATGTTCAATGGATTGGTACGTGAGTTTCTGACGGTGCCGGCCCTTGAGTCAACGTAGTTCGCGCAGCTCAATCGGGTCTTCACGTGGTTCACAGACGCCACAAAAGAGCGCTCTGGCAGTGACAATGGCTTTGTGGATGTTCTTCTGGTCACGATAGAGCGCCACAATATGTGGCATTTCCTGTGCATGATCCCGACATACAGCACGCCCACAAAAAATACATGTACCATGCGCCGGACGTTCACAGTGCCAGCAGTTCATACTATTCCTCTTATAATCACATTCGTAGCGGTTCTGGTACCAGGCAGTCAATCAGACCACCAATCGTTCCACGCCGGTGCCGACGCAGAACGTCGGCACCAGAGCATTTGCAACAACTAGGACGATGCGAATCTTTCCAGTGGTATGAACGCAATCTCTCTGAATCGGTACCAGTTCCTGACACTCCCACCATTACCTAACGTCGGATCAATGGGAGATACACAAAACTCCCTCTTTTAAAGCGTACCTGGGCCGTATCCAGCGATGTATCAAGATTGGCTGCGCTAGAATTGACGACAACCACTTTGTTGGTGACAATTTCGTCCTCTTCACCATCAACCGCGCGTACACGAAACCGTAGCAATCGCACACCCGGAACCCGTTGTTGATCTTCATTGGTTTCGGCCTTTGGTACACGCAAATCGTTCCAGGTTAACCGATTACCATCCTGGGTCGGTCTGGCGGTATCACCTATTGGTGCCACAAAGGTCAGATTGGGTGGTAACTGATCTTCAAGAGATACCCGTAGCTCAGACGATTCCGTATTGACAATCGAGATCTGATACGCAAACTCCTCGCCGACTGAGACTTGCTCCCGGTCAGCCATCTTCGCCAGCGCCGGTTGGGGCGGACACATGCGGATGATTGGATCCAGTACGCCGTCTTTGAGCGGGATGGCACCATTCGGGCTGGTAGTGGTTACTTTTGTTGGCAGATCATGCCAGACCTGCCCGACTTCCAGTTCACCTTCTAACACTACCAGCGCCGAAGTTTCGTTAGTTCCTTTAGCCGGAACCGTGAGATTTTGCCAGACCACCAGCGTGTCACCATTCTCGGCCTGGCGTATTGTTGGTGCAGGTGTAGTTCCCATTGGACGTACAAACTTCAGACCAAGCGGCAACGTGACGGACACGGTCGTGCTTTCATAGCTGATGTCATTGGTGTTAATCAGTGAGAGTTGGTAGATTGGTCGATCACCAGGGGTGGCACATGTATCAGCATTGAGCAACCGTGGTTCAGCGGTATGCAGCGGTTCGACGTTGACATCAACATAGGCAAAGCTAATTTGCTCCCCCCTGAAGTTACTACAAATACCGTTGCCAGCGCCACCTGCTGGTATGGCTTCAAGCAAATCAGGCGCAGTTGCCATTATCCAGTTACGGTTATAACGCTCAAGGTCATTCGAGTCACATGCCTGCACTGCCTGCACAGGTTTGCGCAAACTCAAGACCGTATTGCCCGTGCGTGCCACAAAGGTAATCTTTGCTGTACGGTTGGCCTGGATCGAAGGGATGACCCAGGTCAACTGGATGCGCTCATCCTCCAGTTTCTCTTGCTGAGGAGGATTTGTTACATCACCGGCACCGGTCATGCTCACAAAGGTAAAACCCGGTGGCAAAATATCGATCACCGTCACGTTGTTAATCGCATCGGCGCGATTGTTATTCTTAACCTCCAGCGTATAGGTGATCCGATCTTGCAAGCTGGCACGTTGGCGATCAACCTTCTTCGAGTATTCGATACGATTCGTGCCACAGTTGAGTTGCACGACGCCGATCGCAGGGGGAATCTGGCGCACAACATAGGTGTCGCGCCCACTCTTAAACTGAAACATTAGTTCGTTTACATATTTCGCCGTCTTACATTCATCAGGTAATCGGGTGACAATCACTGCCTCCAGGCTGCCACCAGGTGGTACACGGCGCAACGGCCACTCGAGGATATTGCCATCCTGCCGGGTTGGCTGCGCGTAGCCACTTTCCTGACGGACATAGACGAATTTATCCAACGGATCGTACAGCCCCATTTCATGAGTTTCTGACGACTGATTGGTAAGTTTGAGCTTGAACGTGATGGTATCTCCCTGAATTCTGGTCTGGGGCTTGTCAGGTATCTTCTCCAGGTTGATTTCTGGATTTATCCTGACACAAACACTGCTGCTGGTGACACTAATACGCTCTTCACCACTCCGTAGTTCGACCTTGTTGCAGTAATCGACAAATTCGAATCCATCGACGCGTAGTTCGTAACGCAGGGTAAGTTTCTCACCGCGGGGAACCGTAATGTTGTTCCAGATAATAACGCCACCATTCTTATTATCATCAACCGAGTCCGGTTCACGATTGATCCCATCCAGGGTGGCGCTGCCTCTGACGTAACTGAACTTAGCGGGTAATGTTCGGTGTGAAGGCAGATTGTCAATTACAGTGACATTATCGGCATCGGCTGACCCTGTGTTCTCGATCTCGATAAGATAGGCATAATTCTGGCCTTTTTTCACGTATGACTCGCCACTCTCAGAGAATTTCCCAACGCTAAGGCGCGGTACGAGATTCACGCGCCCACCGGTCGTTTTAACACATGCCAGTGGTACAGCGGAAGTACCAGAAACCAGTTGTCCTACACCAGTACCTCGAGCGATGGTTCGACTATAACCCCCGATCACCCGAAGAGAGAATGATGCCTCAGTTGGAGCGGTGATCGTTCCAGGCGGAATATCCAGGTTCCAGCGGATCTCGCCGCCAGGTTGAGCCGCTGAAGATGGTGCCTGGGCCGGGCTGGGCGTGGCTGAATTAGGGACATAGAACGCATTTGACTGGATCGTATAGATCAGTTGCGATCCAGTGATCGGTTTATCGTAAAAGTTCTGTACAACAATTGTTAACATGGCTTCGTTGCCATAAACCGTAGAACGTGGTTCCGCAGTTATCGACTTGATCTCGAGCGGATTGGCAACCACAATGTCAGCACGTTTACCCTTGACGTCATAGCGCTCGTTCGCATTCCTGAATGGCATTTGATCACTGGTAACGCTGTAGTTCTGGTTGCGAATGAACCCACAACCGTCGTTCACGTTGAGTTTTCTGAACCGTACGCGAAACTGCTGCGCACTATTCGGTTGTAGTGGCCCGGCAATGCGCCATGTCAATGTTCCTTTCTGCGTATCCAGTTCGGGATTCCCGTCGCCATCGGCTGGTACATATGCACTCCCAGCCGGCAGGGTATCAACCAGAACGATGTTGGTGGCTGCACGTGCATCGGCTCGAACCTGTCCATCGATCACATCTCCCGGCCCATTGGCATTGCCCACGGTGATGATAAAATCACCGGTATCAAGCGGGTAGATCCTTTCTGGTGTCTCGGGTGCCCGTTCCTTTACCAGATAGAAGATCGGGCCAACAACCAGCGCATTCGCCGTATTTTCGCTAATAATCTGGTTGTTGATCACCAGTTGCCCTGATCCCGCCGGGCGCACAGGCTCTTTGCCTGACTCGGAGTAGGCTTCAGGCATTGTACGTAGACGTACTGAGAAACGCCCGCTCTGACCTGGTGCCAGATCGCCAATACGGTACTCGTAGTTTCGGATCTTCTCGACTGTTGAACCACTACTGGATATGATATTGCATTCATTGTCACAGTATTGCCAATTGCCACGCCTGGCGATTGGATCGAAGCGCGACCAGGTGGCACGTACAACCACACCAGATGCTACCTGTGATCCAGTGTTGGTATACACATACGTGTAGGTAATCTGGCCATTTTCTGTACCTAGATTTTCACTGCGAATCTGATCGGGTGTCACCAGTACACTGAGTTGCACAACACCCTGGCGATTACGAGTTATCGGGAAATCGTCGATGAAGCCAGGTTCGCTGCCGTCTCCGGTTGTGTCGGTCAAACCAGAATCGGTCTCCTGGTCGGTAGGAGTTGCAGGTATGATCGGTGTTCTTTCGTCGGGGGTGGGAACGACCAGCGTGACGCCGTTTTCATCAGGGAAGGCGTCCGGGTCAACAACTTCGAACTCTGGCGTTGGTGTAGGATCTTGAGCGGTCGTGGTAAACGGCACCAGTGCCATCAACATAAACAACATGGTCAACAGGGTAATCTGACGATACCAATGACCAGCCTGACCAGAGCATGCTTTCACAATACAATCTCCTTAATTACGCTGTGATTGATGCAAGATCTTCACCCAGTTTATGCCATGCATCATCAGCCTGGTGGGTAATGTGTATCTCGGAGTGATGTTCATGTTGCCACACGATGCGCAGCAGTTTGCTGTGAACCAGGAATATTCGCTCCTTGATTACAACCTGTGCTGACGGTTTGATCATCAGGCTCGATGACGTGATCGTATACGATCCTGGGTGACCATCGTCACAACATTATAACCCGATTACGTATCCCATACTGACTATAGCATCTCGTCATACATATGTGAATAGGAGAAAAGGACTAAATTTACTCCTTTTCAACCTCGATTGTCCCGACGATCAGCGGTGGGCTATCTGCCACCTGGCTGCGTTCATCGGTAGCATAGGCTTCGCTATGACCCGAATGATACCAGGCCACCTTCCAGGTATAACGACCGGGATCTATATCAGGAGGAATCTGCACATCAAATGTCTCGCGTATGATATGATCCGATGCCCATTCCATAGTCGGGAGTAATACATAGGTTGGTAGGTGAACCATACGGGTGTGGTCAATACCGTCAAGCCAGCTCACCGCAACATAGCGTTCGTTTAGCGGTTCGCTACGAGTGCGTTGCCATTCAAAGGTCACCCGCCAGCGGCGCCTGCCGAGCGGCTCGATCTCTGTACCAACGAGCGCGATCGGGCCAGCAACGTCGGTGGAGAGGGCTGGCTTATGCGCATCGAGAACGTCCACCTGTTGCAGCAGGGCCGCCGCTGGTGGAGCATTGCGCTGAAACAATAGTAATCCATCGCGCATCGTAACCAGTGCAAAATCGGGATCGTCTAACACCTGCACAATCTCGCGTATCTCATAGGTGATTCCGCCCGCAACCCGGTTGTCAGTCACCCGACGATAATCAAACAATGCATCGGCCAGCACATAGTCAACCTGGGGCAGAATCGCGGGAAACCGCCATCCACCGGGATCATCGGGATAGCGTACCACGTACAGTGTTTCACGATTGACCAGATGAGAAGCCAGAAAGACAGAGGTAGCGATGGCCGCGTCTGGTGGTATGACTTCTCTCAGAAACCGATCTTTCATCCGATCGCGGTCTGTGCGACCATAGCCCGAACTATCCAGTCCATATCCAGGCACCTTCATCCAGAATAAGGGATTGAGCGGGGTATCGACAAAGGCGATGTTGAAGATAATAACGATCCCCAGGTTTAAGCCCAGGTCGCCCTGCCAGCTACGGCCCTTTTTGCGCTGAACAGGTGCTGCGCTGGAACGCTCGGACATACGCGTGACGCCCGCAATAGCCGCCATAAGAATGAACGGCACGACGATCGCATAGTGATGATAGCGAAAATCGTAGACACCACCTGGCCCGGTTGAGAGGAGTACGGCCGCGGCGACGGGCATACCAGGTAACAACCAATACCAACCGCGCCAGCTTACCAGCAGCACAGGCGCAAAGACGATAAGCGCATTGATCAGGCGTTGATCCCATGTGGCCGCGATCTCTTGTAAACGACCAAAATAGAACGTGATATAGTTTAGCCCGCGATGCACGTCTGAGGTTGCGGCTGTTGTGAACAGGGGGCGGATGACCAGAAAAGCCACGGCCCCATATACCATGGCGCTGATGCTGGTGATCCATCCGATGCCGCGTTCACCATAGAGCCACCAGATGAGCAGACCGAGTACAGCGACAGGTAATGCGACATAGAACTTACAACTCAGGGCCAGGATCGTAAACAGCCCATAGCTGCGCCAGGCACGCCGATCCAGCGCATCGAGCGCAAACAGCAGCAGTGGCATCGCCAGCGTGTCGCCATGCAGATCAAAGAGGACACTGGTCTGCGCCGTGGGATAGAGCAGGTAGATCAATGCGAGGCAGCGGGCGGCAAACACGCTGTGCGTATGGCGCAAGGTCATCCAATAGACGGGTAGTGCGCCCAGCACAAACAGCACCGCCTGGATAATCAGCAACAGCCGTGGATCGGGCCAGAGCATATAGGGCACGGCCAGCAAAAAATAGAACCACTCCACGTGAAAGGCCAGCCGACTGGTCGGGCCAGAAGCAGCCGTGTACACCAGCGGTTGTCCCCATTGTACACTGGCTATCGCCTGAGCCATATTGCCCAGATCGAGCATTCCCGCATTGTAGCCCTGGTAGCGGGCGATACTGAGCCAGGTGAGCATTGTACCGACGCCGAGGATGGCCCCCCACAGCATGCGATCAACACGGCGCTGCATCTGCACTGTATGATGGGCAACGGCCTTAGATGATGGTTGAGCTTTCGCTGTCATTGATAGTCACTCACGTTGTTGTCACAAAACGTCCATAGATCCATGCCACCAGTACGGCGAATAGTTCACCGAAGGTCATAACGAGACGAAACACCAGACTGCCCACAATCGCAACCGGGAGCGGATAGAGTTGGGCCAGCAGGGCCACCAGGAGTGCTTCACGTACACCAAGGCCGCTGGGCGTTATAAAACTGAGGTAGCCAATGACCCACGCCAGAGCAGCTGCGCCGATCAACAGTGGCAGGTGCGCGGGAGTGATCGGTGTGAGGCCCCACACAACGGTCACTAGCGCCAGACTCAATCCAAGTGTTGCGCAAGTATAGATGAACAGCAGAAATAACAAATCACGAAAGGTATAATGCCAGATCAGTTCGGGCCGGTTGAACCGTTGTGCGACCCACTGCAAAACGGTACCAAAAATGCGCGGATGCAGCAAAGTTAGACCGATAGGTAAGAGAAGCAACAGCCACGTTTGTACACCGCGGAGGCTTACTGCAGTTTCCCAGAAGGGCAGGGTCACCCCAAACAGAACAAGTGCACCAAGTAATGCCAGCACCTGTTCTATACTGGCACTTGTTAGAACGTGGGTCGCTGATACTTGAAATCGTCCAGCCAGTGCTATGCGGCTTAAAATATGCCAGACATTACCAGGGACATACCGTGTAATCATCGACAGCAGCCAGATCCGTGCAGCCACCATCAGCGACATCTCTCCAGTGTAACCACCAATATGGTGGAGCAAGAATGCCCAGCAGATAGCCATTCCGCCAGAATAGACTGTTCCCCACCCGATACTGACGCTAAAAGCCAGGAGGGAAATATTCCAGGGATAATTTTGTAATGTGCGTAACTGGCTGTGGAGAAAAAGCCCCCATGCTATAAATACCACGAGACCTAGTGATAGGCTCACATACCGGGAATGAGCTATGTGCCGGAGAGAAGCACGAGTCTTCATTACACACTTTACCGAATTTCCAACGTATCTTGTTGCATGGGTATTTGCTGATCCAGAAGTCGGCGCACAACATATTCATCGCCAGAACGGTAATCGTTATGGCGCAGCATCTCACCAATTAAGCCGGTGGAAATAAATTGCAAGCCGGTAATCAAGAGCAAGACGCCCAGTGTGAGTAGCGGTCGATCACCAATCGGGCGTTGGCCCTGGAACCACAGAACTGTCAGATAGACACCAATCAGCAACCCGATCGTCGTGAATACGGTGCCAATCATGCCAAAGAGGCGCAGGGGGCGGCGCAGATAGGTCGTTAAAAACAGCACCTGAATAAAGTCTAGATAGCCCCACAGCAGGCGTTTCGTGCCAAACTTACTCTTGCCAAAGCGCCGCCGCTGATGCGGGATCGGCACCTCGGTCACACGAAACCCGCGCTGATGTGCCAGCACTGGAATAAAGCGGTGCTGTTCGCCATACAGGTGCAGATCACTGACCACTTCATGGGCATATGCTTTGAAGCCACAGTTAAAGTCGTGCAGCCTGACTCCGGTCAGGGTTGAAACGACTCGGTTAAACACCCGCGAGGGCAGGGTCTTGGAGAGCGGATCGTGGCGCTGCTTGCGCCAGGCTGAAACCAGGTCATAGCCCGCATCCAGTCGTTCCAGCAACTGAAACATATCGCCCGGATCTTCCTGCATATCGGCATCAATCGTGATCAGTCGCGCGCCACGAGCCAGCTTAAAGCCTGCATGCAAGGCGGCTGTTTTGCCAAAGTTGCGCCGAAACTGCACGACCCGCACCCGCGCATCCTGGCGATGCAACGCAGCACAGGCACGGAAACTCGCATCGTTGCTGCCATCGTCAATCAAGATAATCTCGTAACTCTGGGCATACGGTTGTGGCCCTGTTGTCAGCACCGTCGTGAGGCGCTCGTAGAGCGGTTGGATATTTTCGGCTTCATTGTAAATCGGCACAATCACCGAAAGCGCCAGGGGCGTGGCTACACGCTGCTTCGAATCGAGATAATCATAATCATTGCTCATTTCCTGCTGTACTATCTGGTCAATCATAGATAGCCTCGTTTCGTCAGGTTACAGGTTGTATTGGTGCATCGAATGGCTGCTCCCAAACAGACCACTGCGCATAGGAGATAGGAAAGTAACAGAGGACAGCGAAAGAAGGAACGAGCGGTTCTCGCCAATGGTTCCCTATTTCCTCTTTTCTGCCAGCTATTTTCTCACTCCTTGTTGATGATTCAGTTCTTCGCGTACCACATAAATCGGCTTCTGCTGTGTTTCATAGTATGTGCGCACCACCAGTTCGCCAATTAACCCTATGCTCATAAACTGTACACCCAGAATGAGAAGCAGCGTACCGAGCAGCAGCAGGGGCCGATCCGCCAGGCTCTCGCCCGTGATAAATTTAAGTAGCACCAGATAGGTGTTAATCACGATGCCCAGCAGCATAGACAGCAACCCGAACAACCCGAAGATTTGCATCGGGCGTGTCGCATAGCTCAACAAAAAGCGCACAGTCAATAGATCAAGGAGGACGCGGATGGTGCGACTGATCCCATATTTTGATGTTCCATACTGGCGAGGCGCATGCCGTACGGGTAGTTCTGTTACTGCTACCCCCTGCCAACTGGCAATGGCCGGAATGAAGCGGTGTAGCTCGCCATATAGCTGAATATTGCGCAACACGTCGGCGCGGTACGCCTTTAGAGAGCAACCATAGTCACGTAGGTGAACCCCCGTGACGACCGAGATCAGGCGGTTGGCAATCTGGGAGGGCAGGCGGCGGGTCCAGAACGGATCCTGGCGTTGCTCGCGCCAGCCGCTGACCACGTCGTAGCCTTCATCCAGTTTCTTGAGCAAACGGCCAATATCAGCCGGGTCGTTTTGCAGATCGGCATCAATCGTGATCACCACATCACCGCGCACGCGTTCAAAGCCAGCGGCAAAGGCGGGTGTCTGGCCAAAATTACGCCGAAAGCGGATCACGCGTAAGCGAGAATCAACCAGCGCCAGGTCACGCAACAGGCTAAAGCTGCGATCTTTGCTACCGTCGTCAACTGCAATAATTTCATAGCTATGTCCGAGTTGTTCGAGTTCAGTTGTCAGTCGCGTATACAGTGTTGCGATGCTTTCCTCTTCGTTGTAAATCGGGACAACAATCGAGAGGTAGGGCGCAGTATCAACGCCATTACCCATTGACCGGATGCTGGTGGTGTTGTACATCAGGTTGTGCGGGACAGGGTGTTCCATAGGTACTCCTTGCCGGTTATGGAACAACCGGCACTATGTATGACCGCTCGTTTGTCTCCTATTGTAACCGAAATACATACCTGGCATTTGTCAACAGGTGCTGGCCAGCCGGAGTGAGAAATAGCTGGCAGAAAATAGGAATAGGGAACCATTGGCGAGGACTGCTCATTCCTTCTTTCTCTTTTATCTCCTACTTTCCTCTCTCCTATTTCCTAAAGCTGATACTTATGTGCCATTATACAAAGCTTTCATACCGGTTGCTATAGCCCTATTGTCCTGGTATGGTTGAGACACAAGGGGGATGCTGGTTGTAAAATGTAACATAATAGTAAGCCTGTTCAACCCCAGGCACCAGCCGTTCCCAGCGAAACGCATCCACGGCGGTGCGTGCGGCAGCTCCCAGACGCACCCGCAGATCCGCATGCGCTAAGAGCAAAAGAGCAGCACGGGCCAGCGCAGCCGGGTCGGCTGGTGGGACAAGCAGGCCGCTGTGGTGATGTTTGATGTATTCGCCCACCTGACCCACCTGTCCGGCCACTATTGGCAACCCGGCGGCCATCAGTTCAAGCAGTTTGACCGAACAACGAGCGCGGTTGATCAGGGTATCGTTTAGTGGTACGAGGGCAATGTCTGCGGTGGCAAGGAAGGCAGGAATTGCGGCCGGCTCGATCCAGCCGCGATAGTCTATGGCGCTGGCAATACCAGCGCGGGCAGCGAGTCGCAGCATGTCATGTTCCTCACCGCGTTCGCCGCGCCCGATCACAAGCAGACGGGTGGTGGGATAGTGGATGATGATCGCAGCCAGGGCAATTATCAGATCGGATACGTTAAACTCCCAGAAGCGCGTATAGAGCAGCAGAGTTGGCCCCGAATGTTCTCGTCTGACCATAGATGTCGGTAGTGATGCGGCACGAATGCCGTTGGGCAGATAGAACACCCGCTCCGGGGGCACGCCCGCACCCCAGACCTGTGTCTCCAGCGTGCGACTGGCAACGGTGACGGCCTGGGCACGGCGCAGCAGATCGTACTCTTGCCAGGCAAAGAGTTCTTTCGCCAGGCGTGGATAGGGTAATAGATCATTCCACCCCCCCCGGCCTTCCCAGTCGTCGGTATCCACCACCAGCGGTAATCTCGGATGCGTGAAGCGAGCCAGCAGTGCCGCCAGACCGCTGTAGCCTTTGGGTTTGAAGAGGTGCAACACATCGGGGCGTACCGCCAGCGCCTGCTGTAACAGGGCAATGATCCACTGCAACCCTCCTGGCACTCCGGGTGACGTCGGGAGGTCAAGATGGGTAACTGGCACGCCTGCATAGATCGTGTGCTGACCGGCGTCCTGTGGATTATGCACGGGCGGAGCACTGATCGTCACCGTATGGCCGCGTTCCACCAATGCCTGCGCCAGCGGCAGCATGCGAGCAGACAGCGTGCCTTTCGGGCGGATACCAAAAGGGGCCAGCATCGCGATTCGCAACGGCTGATGTTGCATACTATGAATGCTCAAGCGGCACCTGATACACCGGGTTAACGTCGGAGACAGGGTTGGGCCGGTTCGGAAACAGGGTTGGGTGGGTCACATTTCAACGTGACCTGATGCGCCTTCATGTGGGAAAGTTGCGAGGTTGGTATGTTCCAACCCTCCCACGTTCCAACGTCCTAACGCGAAGACCTGTTCTGCTTGATCACGGCGAGCATCTCTGGCACACTTGTTACCTTGACTCGAGGGCGTCCCTGCTCGGAACCACACGTGATCTCATATGTATCGAGAACCTTCCAATCATCGTAGGTAACGTAGTCGATGCCCCGTTCACGCAGCAGTTGTTCCACCCGATTCAGATCGCGGTTGGCATCGGCTATTGGAGTCAGCGTTGGCAGATCTTCAAGCATAGCCGCCACCGTTGCCACCGCATCGGGCTTGTTGGTGCCAATGACACCCGAAGGACCGCGCTTGGCCCATCCTACGACATACTCGCCACCGACTGGCTCACCATCCACCGCATTGGTCACACGCCCGGCCACATTGGCAATCGTATACGTGTAGTCATCGAACGGCACGCCTTTGAGCGGTACACTGCGATAGCCAACAGAACGGAGCACCATGCCAGCCGGGATCGTCTCGAACTCGCCTGTCCCTTGAGCACGCACACTTCCATTTTCCTGGAGTACCAGGCGATTCCGCTCAACGCGCACAGCGACAACGCGACCTTGTTCACCAATGATCTCTACGGGTGAAGTCAGAAAGCGCATATGAATCGTACGTGGCGCTGACTGGTGGCCGCGGGCAGCATAGCTGCGCAAAATTTCAATATTTCTGGTGGCAACTTTGTTATCAGCCAGGGTTGCGGCGCTATGTTCATCCAGTTCAAGGTCGGCAGGGTCAACGATTACGGCGACGCCTGCAAGCTCGCCAAGCTCCTTGATTTCGGCATTCGTGAAAGCCGCCTGGGCTGGGCCCCGCCGTCCTAGCACCACAACTTCACGCACGTTGCTGGTTCGTAGCCTGGCAAGTGCGGTATCGGCAATATCGGTTTTGGCCAACGCATCGGGATCAGAAACAAGAATGCGGGTAACATCCATTGCCACATTCCCATTGCCCACCACAATCACCCGTTCATGCGAGAGATCAAACTCAAAATCACGATAATCAGGATGTCCATTGTACCAACCGACGAAGGCTGTGGCCGGGTAACTACCAAGAAGATCCTCGCCTGAAATACCCATTTTGCGATCACTCTGGGCACCGACGGCATAGATAATCTGATCGTAGAGTTGTTTGACGTCTTCGTGTTGAATATCCGTACCAAAGGTGACATTGCCAAAATAGCGTACATGCGGGTGGGAGGCAATCCGGTCATAGATGCGAGTTACAGACTTGATCGACTGGTGATCGGGCGCAACTCCATCACGTACCAGGCCGAACGGTGTGGGAAAGCGATTAAATATATCAATATAACAAACGAGATCCGGTTGCTTTAGCAGCGACTCAGCCGCATAAAATGCCGCTGGCCCGGCACCAATAATCGCAACGCGCAGAGGGCGCGTTTCCGTTCCCAAACTCTGGCTCACGGTTCCCTCTCCCTTTCACGTTCTCTATCCTGCTGGTGGCGAAATACCTGGAATCTGAATGAACAAAGAACCATATAGGCAGTGGGGATGTGAAGCCGCCAGAACCATATGGGTTGCTGTAGTTTATCCCCACACCGGGTTATCATGCCCTACGCCGGGCCAATGCGTGTACCTCTTTTTAGAAACTGTCTGAAAAGGGAGTGAGTGAGGAGCTTTGCCTCATATTCTTCTTCGCCCACCGTACAGTGGCAGGCACAAACAGGGTTTTTGGCGGGCGCAGCTCGCCAGACCACCCCTTTTTAGACAGGCTCTTAGATGGAGATACTGTAGCATGGTGTGTGCGGACTGTCAAACGATTGTAATACAACATATTTGACGCTGTGTGGTGTCGTGCATATACTGTTAACAGTCTGGGTGAACAAGACTTGTGCAGTTGCGTCCATCCAACGCCTTTTTTACCAGAGGTTACCCTGGCGCAGCCGATTTCGCGTTCATATTTCTTCCGTTGCAAGCAGAAATGTGGATGCAAACACAGAACAAGCCAGCCCTATGTGAAGTTGCCAAAGGCCAGAACTATTTTTGTAACCGTTCCCGTGATCTGCAGGAATATTGCCTTTTTTGGTGTTTCTTTTTCGGCTCATTGTGGCGTCAAAATTGCCCCAATAGGTCGAAAAGAGGGGTTCGTGGAGGCCGCAGCCATTGCGAATCCCGTGAGCTAATGTTCCCTGGAACGGGTATTTGTTCGATTCACCGTATAAGTCCTGTGATGTGCGTTATCCTCTGTACGTGTACCTTTCACTCAATAATCATGTGCAACCTGGCAGACCAACAATCCTTGCTCTATTACTCCAACGAGACATCTCCTGGATTCTCCCGGCCCACCAGCGGGGGGAGAGGTGGATGCTCCTCGCTTCTCGCCAGGCCTCCACACCCCGGCCGAGATGGAATCGCGTTGGAGTACGCACGAGCTTATGACCGGTCAGTCTAGTTTACCCGTGCAGTCGGGTCAGGTGGTACCAGGAAGCCTGGATAAACGCAAGCGGTGTTGACGGCCAATGAATCAATCCGGCAGGCCAGCGTTCCTGGATAGAGCCGACTGACCAGTCTGGGTCTGAATTGATACGACAACGGCCTGGCTATGCGCCATACTAAAACAAGGAGGAATTACAACCAATGATAGAACAATCATCCTCAGCCGATAGCCACCCGTCAACCACGAGCACGATCTGTGCAGAGCCGGTCAGGGGGATTGGTGTCCAGCCGACGTTGCTGCTGCTGCTGGCAAGTACGCTGGTGCTGGGAATATTGGGGCAGTACAGCTTGCAGCAGAAATTTGCGGCAACCCGTGAGTTTCCCTGGGAAGGTTTATTGATCTATGTGCTGGCGGTCGTCTTATTTACTGCCGCCAATGTGCTGGCTGATCGTCGATTTGATCTGGTAATTCAACGCGATCAGCCGCCTCCATCCGATCAAACGACGGTATTGCCAGGACGCAAACCCTGGCGGATTATGGCCGTGGTGTTGAGCCTGATATTGACTGCGGTTGCACTCTTCTTGCTGGGACAGGATCCGCCGCTGCCGGACTATAACTGGGTGGTATGGCCCTGGTTGGCGGCGATGCTCTTATATCTAGCAGCCGTCGCTCTACCACGTGGCACAATATTGCCCGCAAGCCAGCCGGCCTGGTGGCATGATCGCGGGGTGGTGTGGACACTGGTAGCTATTCTGGTGGTTGCGTTTGTGTTGCGGATCTGGCGAGTGGGTGAGATTCCGCCCACTCTTGGTGGTGATGAAGGGTCACAGGGCCTGGAAGCAATACGCGTGATTGAGGGCGATATACGGAACCCCTTTACCACTGGCTGGCTGGGTGTGCCAACCATGAGCTTCTATTTTAATGCACTGTCGATCTTACCCCTGGGCAATACCATGTTCGCGCTCCGGTTACCGTGGGTGCTGGTGGGTACGGCCACGGTGTTCACGATGTTCCTGCTTATAACGCGTCTGGGCGGGGTTACGTCAGGGTTGATGACCGCAGCGTTCCTGGCGATGTATGATTATCATATTCACTATTCGCGCCTTGGTTCCAATCAGGTTGCAGATGCACTGTTTGTGTCGCTGGCGCTGCTGTTTTTTTATCGCGGGTTTGATCGCCATAGCCCTCTTGACTGGGCCTTATCAGGCGTGATCATTGGGATCGGGCAGTATTTTTATGCTGGCGCACGCTTTACGGCAATTGTCATTATGGCGTTGATCATCTTTTTTACGTTGCGTGACCGGGTGCGCTTCTGGCGGGCGCATGGGGCCGGGGTACTCATCCTGGCGGGGGCAGCACTGATCGTGTCTGCGCCGATGATCCAGTATGCGTTCCGCTTTCCTGATGATTATAATGCCCGTATCAATATGGTGGGTATTATTCAGAGTGGCTGGTTGGAACGGGAACAGAGTGTACGTCATCAAGGTCCGCTCCCAATTCTGTTTGACCAGTTTCAACGCGCTGCTCTGGCATTCCATTACTATCCCGATCGCACGTTCTGGTATGGCTCGCCACGTCCGTTGTTTGGTGCTGGTGCAGCGGTTTTGTTTACCCTGGGTTTTGGTTACAGTGTGTTGCAGCTTCATAACCGACGCCTCTTTCCACTGGTCGCCTGGTGGGGTGGAGCGATGATAATGGGGGGGATGTTAACGGAGAGTCCCCCCTCAAGCCAGCGCCTGATCACCATGGCAGCACCGGCAGTCTTTTTTGTAGTCTATGCCGTGCTGAACATCGGGCATATTTTCTTACAGGGAGCCGCCAGGCCCAGGTGGGCACCCCTGATGAAGCCCTATCTGGCAGTAGTCGTTGTGACTCTGGGGGTTTTCAGTATCCACTGGTACTTTGTGCAGTACACCCCGCTCCGTGTGTATGGGAATCCCAACGCAGTAGTGGCAACATCACTCGGTAAGTTTGCCAGTGAAGAGTTGGGCCCGGATTGGCAGATCTTTTTCTTTGGCCCGCCGCGCATGTATATCGGGTTTGGCTCGATTCCCTATCTGGCACCCGATGTGCCCGGTCAAGATATTCACGAGCCGATCACTGAGCCACCCGACTGGAATCTGGCTGAACTGGATCGACACGTGCTGTTCGTTTTTTTGCCGGAACGCCTGAACGAGCTAGAACTGGTGAAGCAGGCTTTTCCGGGTGGCGAACTACGCGAAGTGCCACCGCCACCACCACCGTTTGCTGCACAGCATCAGCCGTTGTACACGATGTATATCCTCTCACGTGAGCAACTGGCGCAATGACAGGCTGGAGACGATGAACATCCGTTGACCGGTTTTGTCGGCAACGGGGGAACGTGACGCTGAAATGTTCTCGTGCGAAAAGGTGGAAGCATACTGGTTCGTACACATCCTGATGCTCGTGCAAGGCACGCCCACACACTCCGGGCTTCACGATACCATACCATGATGGTCGTTTGTGATGATCAGTTTCTATCCGTATTTGAGGGCAAGAGAGTATGCAACCAGGTGCAAGTCCAGCCCATGAGCCAGGTACAATGATGTTACGCGGCTTACTGATCACGGTCATCGCCCTCGTTGCCAGTATCGGGCTGGGTATCGGAGCCCAGTTCGCGCTCAATGCTCGCCACGTGCCGCCTGGTATCATTGGTTATGGTGTAGCCGTGGGTGTGGCTGTGATCGGGGTATCCCATATTCGGGTATTACCGTACCAGCCGGCTCCTGTGCCCATTCAATCCCATCCCACACCCTGGAGCTGGCGTCTATCACTGGTGGTACTGGCACTGATAGCGGGTACGAATACTTTTGCTCTGAGCAGTGGGAATCGTTACCGCCCGGCGGGTGTCGTTCTGTGGCTGATCAGTATCCTGTGCTGGTGGCTGGCCTGGGCAGATACGCGCTGGTTCACGGCGCTCAAGATCCAGCTGACGGCTCGGCGTCTGGCGCTATTGGCGGCCATCATGACGATATTGCTGCTGGGGGCTGTCTTCCGCTTTGCTCATCTGACATCCAATCCGGCTGAGATGGGCAGTGACCATGTTGAAAAGCTGCTGGATGTGCATGATATTCTGTCTGGTTCTCCTTCAATTTTTTTTGAACGCAATACCGGTCGTGAGCCGTGGCAATTCTACTGGACGGTCATGCTAGTCAGGTTGACCGGAATTGCCCCCGACTTTATGGCGTTAAAGCTGGGTACGGCCCTGATCGGCTGGCTGATGCTACCAGCGGTCTTCCTGCTGGCCCGTGAGGTGGCAGGTTTGCGGGTCGCGTTGCTGGCAATGCTATTGGCGGCGATCACGAGCTGGGCCGTCATTCCGGCACGGTTTGGTTTGCGTTACCCGCTGGCACCATGCGCTGTGGCATGGACAATGTTCTTCCTGGTACGCGGGTTACGGCGCAACGAGCGTACTGCGATGCTGGCGGCCGGTGTCTGGATCGGCATCGGTCTCCAGGGATACACCGCGTATCGTCTGTTACCCGCGATTGTCTTGCTACTACTGCTGCTATGGATCATTGGGTACGCTGTTCAGCACCGTTATGCACTGGCAGCGCAGACCGCATTGCATGGTGGGCTGGCACTGGTGATGGCCGTGCTGGTCATGTTGCCCCTGCTGCACTATGCCTATGAGCGTCCAGACAGGTTTTTCTATCGTATGACCACACGCCTGACGAGTCATGAGCGAGCGATTGAGGGGGAGATCGGGCCGATCTTGCTCAATAACCTCAAAGAAGTGCTACTCTTTTTTAACTACACGACGGATCGGGTACCGGTCGTCAACATTCTGTCGATGCCAGCGCTTGATCTGGTGCTCGGGGCGCTTCTCGTGATCGGCATGGCCGCAATACTGACGCTGACAGTACGCAGGCATAATCCCTGGCTACTGGTCGTAGCAGGTACCGGGATCTTGATGTTGTTGCCTTCGGCTTTAAGCCTGGCGTTTCCGCTCGAAAACCCGAGTACAGTGCGTACGGGTGGGGCCATTCCCTTGCTGATGATCGTGTGTGCCCTACCGCCAGGATTGCTCCTCGAAGCCGGGTCGCGAGTGCAACTCAGGATGTTACGTGGCGCCGTGCTGCTTGCGGTCGTTGTGCTGGTGCTGGCGGCGATCCAACTGAATGCCGACCGTGTGTTTCGTCAATATCCAGCCCAGTATTGTCGTGTGGCACCGAATGCCAGCGATGTGGCGCGCGAGTTGCACGCATTTGTGGCTGCTGGTCACTCCAGGGATGCGGCCTGGATCGTTGGCTATCCACACTGGATCGACTATCGTGCTGTTGGGGTCTGGATTGGGGACATCCGGTTTGCTAATCATGTTTTTGGTGCGGAGGAAGCGCTGCAGATCGAGCCTGGTGATCAACCAGTCTGGTTTGCCCTCCATGCACACGATGGAGCAACGCAACAAGCGCTATGGACGCGATATCCGCATGGTATGGCACGCACCGTGCGTGGCAGCCATTGCCCCGATCAGCAGTTTGTGGTCTTTACCACGGCAATTCAGCATTAACGTCGCGTGCTGCTCACTGGTCTTCCCTGGTATCGGGGAGAGTAGGCATGTGTCCACGCCGTGCTCTGGATGGACGCCCTATGCAGCGTGTGCGTGTGGCGAAGACGCGACAAGGCGCGTATCCTCGGAGTGTCCCGTCGTCGTGGCTCATGCAAACGGTATAAAATTCCCCTGGTCGTCAATCGTCCAGCGACTGCCATCACTGGCCTCAACGCCATAGTGGGTGCGCCAGACAGTGGGGAGTTGCTGTGGCATTGCCAGCAGTCCACCCTGCGGTGTATGAAAGAGAACAAAGTCCATATGGCCGCTGATCGGGCCGGTCACATCGACCGCCACTCGCCAGCCGCCGCTCCACTCGCGGTAGAAATCGAACGTGATGTTGTCGCTGCCGGTCATCTGGACGATCAGTCGAGTGATGCACTCGCGGGCAGTGCTGGTCAGGCGATGCATCTCTGTCACCGGTATCAATCCGTGCTGTTCAGTCATTATACCTCCGCGTTGATTAAGCGTCCTGCGCTAGCCAGATGGCATGCCTTTCAACCTGAAGCGCAAGGTATGGGTGTTCCCGTCATCGGCCAGATGGAGTGTGAGGACGCTCGTTTCGTTCGCATATGTTGCGCCCGGATGATCCGTAGCCATCTCAGCCGCCACATTATGCACCCGTAGCCGGAGTTGCCGGGCAGGCGGAACATAGGCTCCAGTGCGCGATCCGATCTGGAAGATCAGCTCGTCGCCCACTTGCTGCAGTTGATAGGCCGTGGTACAGAACTGGCCTTGCTCGTGCGCAAAGGTGCAACCGTCATCCTCGTACAAAGTAAATGTGCCATCTCCTGGATAGAGATCCAGGGTAAGCGGGTCAAGTGGATACTGGTCAGTATAGTTCATATCCGGGCCGGTGGGAATGATCGCTCCGGCGCGTACAAAGAGCGGCAATTTCTCCAGCGGGGCATGTTCCAGCACATACGCCGGGCCAGTGAGCCGATCGCCCTGCCACCAGTCATACCAGTCACCTGCTGGCAAATAGACCACACGATATTCGCGCCCGGGGTGATAGATCGGTGCAGCCAGCAGCGATGGCCCCAGCAGTACCTGGTCGTGCAAGTGATATGTTACCGGGTCGTCGGCAAAGTGATAGAGCAGTGGTCGTAAAATAGGCGTGCCATAGCAGGCCGCTTCCCAGAAGAGCGTGTACAAATAGGGCAACAGGCGATAGCGTAGTTGCAGATAGTCGCGGCAAATAGCCTCGACCTGCGGGCCAAATGCCCAGGGTTCATGACGTTCGGTGTGTGCAGCCGTATGGCCACGACAAAAAGGCAGCAAAGCACCCAGTTGCATCCAGCGCGCAAACAATTCGCCCGAAGCATTGCCGAAGAAGCCACCGATATCCACACCTACGAAAGGTACGCCCGAAAGCCCCATATTAAGCAACTGGGGCATCGCCATTTCGAGATGCTCCCACCACGAGGAATTATCGCCCATCCAGCCCGCGCTCCAACGCTGAATACCGGCAAAAGCCGAGCGGGTCAGGACAAAGGGGCGCTGGCCATCGAGGTCGCGGCGTAGGCCTTCATACGCGGCACGGGCCATATGTGAGCCATACAGGTTGTGTACTTCGGCATGGGTGACACGTTCAGCATCCGATCCCTGGAGCGCGTCAGCATCGATCGTACTGGCGGCACCGGGGCCAGCACTCAATGGCCGGGCGAAGGATGTTGGTTCGTTCATATCATTCCAGATGCCGCTGATACCCTGTGCCACCAGTGTTTTTTGCCAATCTGCCCACCACTGGCATACCTCGGGACGCAGAAAATCGGGAAAGACGGTATCACCAGGCCAGACATAGCCCTGGAAGATCTGGCCATTGGCTTTGCGTACAAACATATCACCTGCAATCCCTGTTTGATAGATGGGATAATCGGGGTCGATTTTTACGCCGGGATCGATGATGGCAACAGCATGAAAATGTTGGTGCCGTAGATCGGCCAGCAACCCGGTTGGGTTGGGGAAGCGCTCGGTATCCCAGGTGAAAACGCGATAGCCGTGCATATAGTCAATATCAAAATGAATACCATCGCAGGGGATAGCGCGGGTACGAAACATCGCCGCTAACTGGCGCACATCAGAGTCGGTTGCGTAGCTCCAGCGACTCTGATGATACCCCAGTGCCCAGCGCGGGGGCAAGGGCATGGTACCGAGCAGTATGCCGATCTGGGTGACAACCTCGGCTGGTGTGGGGCCATAGCAGACATAGTAGTCCAGTTCACCGCCACCAGCCTCCATCGACCAGGTATCTACCCGTTCATGCCCAATGTCAAAGCGACTGGGCCAGGTGTTGTTGAAAAAGACACCATAAGCCAGTCCCGGTCGTAGAACCATAAAAACCGGAATCGCCATATACAGCGGATCCGTGCCTGGCCCATGACCAACAGGTGGATCGGTCGTCCAGTTAAGCATCCGCCGCCCGAATTTGTCAAGTTGCCCGGTGCGCTCGCCAAACCCATAGAAGTGTTCGTTGGCCTCGATGCGTTTGCTGCATGCGACACAATCGGTGCCCAGTGGTAGCACGTCCGGTTCAAGATGCGGAATGTAGCCCCAGCGCATTCCCTCGGCATCGGCGCAAAAGCGTTGCCCGGCAGTGTTGGCGAACGCAATGCGGCACGGATCACGTTCAATAGTGATCGTCAGTAGCTCCGTTTGCAGGAGCAACGTGTGCGGGGTTGCCTGCACCTCGAGGGGCGTGGATGGAAAAGCGCTATCGGGTGCCGCAACCGCCCATGAGCGGCGTGGGGCGAACGCACCGGTGGGTGCCAGGCGCACACGCACCATCCGTGGAGTTAGCACGGTCAGAGCGAGACGTGGGCCACCACAATCCAGCTCGACTCGCGTATCTGTGTGCGTATAGGTGCGTATGCTGCCCAGGCTCATCGTTGCTCGATCTGTCAAACTTGCCTCCCCCGCTGCGCTGATCGTTAATATTTTCGGTTACAGCAGTGTCATAATGCTCAATCACAGGAAGGCTGTTCTGTATCACCTTTAACGCGGGTTATAAGCAGAAACACTGCTAATCAGCCCACCGCCGATAGTATAGGCATCGAGCACAATACGGGCGCGGTCGAAGTATAACCCGGCTTCCTGGAAGCGAATGGCAGCCTCATTAGCCCGTTCGACCCTGAAGGTACTATAAAAATCCAGGAGCGCATCCAGCGCTTCCAGTTCCAGCGCTAATCCCCGGACATAATCATCATGGGCATTACTCAACTCAGGAGGGGGTGTCAATTCTTTCAACGTAACGTATGCCCGTTCGACCTGTGACCGTAAGCGTTGCGCGGCGGTCACATGGGTAACTGAGGCGCCGCCGGTCTGGAGGGTTGCGGTACGATAGTTGTTGACGGCCATGCGCAACTGCTGGCGCAGTGGTTCCAGGGTACTCAGGTAGGAGATCGTGCGCACTTCGCGCACCGCTGCCAGTTCCTCATCCAGCACCGGTTCGTCTATTATCAGTGGGTCGGCCTCGCTACGCACAGCAGACGAATGAACTGGTGGTAGGATAGGCGGAGTACGGCTCTGTTCAACCGCCAGGCTAAAGGCATGATGTAATACCAGTGCCAGGCACAGCAACACCAGCGGGATACTCCAAAAGAGCAGACGGACGCGGTTCATCTCACGGCGGGTCTGCCGCCAGTTGACCCACCACGATTCGCTGTGGGTACGGGCTTCGTCCCGTGCAGATTCCAGCACGGGCATATCAAGAAGCGCGCTGGCTGTCCTTGGGGTAGTTTGCAACAGGTTGCGTTCTTCCAGCCAGCGTAACCCCTTCTGGGCACGCTCATTGGCCGGGTTGATTTTTAAGACCGATTGTAAACAGAAAGCAATCTGGTGCGGGTCGTCCAATACACCGCTTAACCAGAGCCACCCCTGCTCATTATTGGGATCAAGCTGAAGCGAGCGGGTGAGCAGACCTGCGGCCACGCGCCGCTGTCCACCACGTGCTGCCGCTACCCCCCGCTGATAGAGGCGCACAGCTTCTGCGTTATGAGCTTTGATACCCGTCTCCGTTACCGTACTCTTTGATGGTGCAATGGCTGAGAGGGCCATGCTGCCATCGGATGATGGACGCCTGAATGGTTGCATAGACTTAATGCTCCGGCAGTAGTGGGTTGATCGAGCGCTGGATCAGCGCCGGATCTTCAACGAGCTTGCGACGAATCACTCTCCAATATTCGGGCCTCTCATACCCTAGTTGCCAGATTGCGATTCCGGCCAGATCTAACTCCTGTACCAGATCGAGTTTGGATTCGAGACCCTTGTCGGTCATAAACCAGACCTCACGGGTACCCTGCGCCGATTGATACACAAACCAGCTTTCATCAACCGGACCACGACTGTTGCGCTCCATCAGGTTCACGGTCAACCCCTGAGAAGCAATGAGATCTTCGATATCGCTCCAGGGCAGACCGCGTGCGGTTCCCCCGGGAGGCCAGTCATAGCCATAAAATGGCACTCCAATCACCACTTTGGCGGGATCAACCACGGAGCGTGCATACTGGGCAACGGCCTGCACCCAGTAGAGTGGTGCAACCGGCCCAGGGCCACTTCCACGCCAGTGGTAATCGTAGGTCATAATGCGCAATCGGTCAACATATTGTCCCAGTACCTCCCAGTCTTGATAGGCACCTATGCCACCAAAATCGTTATCTTTGGCATGCACGGCCACGGTCAACATCTTGTTGTGACTATGCAGTACATTGGCGAGATCGCGAATAAAGATTGAAAAGTCGTCACGCATTGAAGGATCGAGTGCCTCATAGTCAATATCAATGCCATCATAGTTGCGGGCGAGAACCTCATCCAGAATATTTTGGATATGCCAGGTGCGTAACTGTGGATCAGAGAGTATGTTGACTACTGAGCGAAAATCGGCAATGTTATGAATGGTTGGAATAACAAGAATATTGTTCTCCTGGGCCATCCGCACAAACTCATCATCGCGGGTGCCGATCAGTCGTCCACTGCTATCGGTATGATACCAGAAAGGACTGACCTCATCAATAATATCTTTGTTGGCCTCGAATGATGCGCGTGCCCCACCGCTGAACGAGGGTGGGAGCCAGGCGGCCACATAGCGCCCAGTTTTGGGATAATAACGAGTATCAGGGCGAAATTGAATATCAGTGGTAATGGGCAGGGCCGGCGTCGGAGTGGGCGTTGTTGCCACAGCTACCGCGTTATGCGTCGGCTCCGGGGTGGGGCTGGCTGGTCTGGTGGTGGCACCGATAATCAGCGGGGTGGGCATTTCGCTGGTCAAGAGAAAGGTTTGATAGACCAGCACCCCTGCAACGCCTAGTGCGCTGATGTAGATTAGTGCGAAAAAGAGATTGCGCAGATGGCGGATAATACGATAATTCATGCTTAATAGGCTCCCAGTTCGCGCAAGCGGTCGTCACTAATGCCAAAAAGATGCGCTATTTCATGCAAAACGGTTCGACGTACCTGGGCACGTAATGCAAGACGGCTGGGGAAGTCGTGTTCCAGTGGCTCTTGAAAAAGAATAATGGTATCTGGCAGGTGTATATGGTGAACGCTACGCCGGGTTAAGGGTACTCCTTCGTAGAGTCCATAGAGCGTCTGCCAGGGTTTCAGGCCAACCCGTCGTCGATGGTCGGCGGTGGGTCGTGGTTCGATCAGAATCTCAACATTGTCCAGATAGCGTGCAAACTCGGGTGGCAAGCTATCGATAGCTTCGATCACCAGTTGCTCAAAGTCTGTTCTATCCATACGCATCAAACGTTTCCTCAACTTCCAGGCCATTATACGGGTCTGAGCAAGACGGTGTCAAGCCTTTTATGGGGTATTTTGCGTTTGCATGGCAATACCTCTACAATACCCGATAATTCGCAGAACTCAGGCGGCGGTATGAAGGTCTCAGCCAGGATTTTGGGTCACAGTTTGACATAAGACCGTTCGTCCCTGCTCAGGGTATGCTCCGCTGGTGTTCGCCGGTGTTCGTTCGTAGTAATGACTCTAGTCGTTTCTGGCGCTCGTAACCGCCTGCTGTACGTAGAACTGATGCAGTGGTCTGGACAACTCCCCTTTTCGTTTCGGCAGAGCGGTTCTTTGAGTCGTTTTTCTGCGGCTGCAGGCGCAAAAGACGGGGTGTTCACGCGAATCGCATATGCCCTGTTCTGTAATATGGCTCCTCAAAAATATCCTTTCCAAAGGAGAAGTCAGAACCCGCATCTGGGATAAGAAGGAGATCGCATAGAACGTATGACGATACGGCAGATGGTTGTATGGATATTCAGTGTATGCCTGGTGATCAGTGTGTTGAACTTCATTGGATGGCGCGGTCACGCTGGTAATCATTTCGGCAATCAGATGCAACATCTACGGTTCGCAGCAACCCTCCCCATGCATCACAGTAGTATCAAGCCCGGTCAGCCACTGGAGTTGGCTGGATACATGGGTGTGTACCAACATACCAGGCCGGCATCACACCGCGTTATCGCACCCTATGTCCGCCCGGAGTTAGCATCACGCATGGCCGACTTGCGCCCGACGATCCTCGCAGCGGCAGCACGCCATAACGATCCAGCGCAGTCAGGGATGAGTGATCGGGAATTTGCAATGATCATCGCGCTGGTGCTGTATAACGAGCATCATGGCTGGCTTGAAGACGATATAACGCTATTACGGGCCTTCAGACCGTGGTATGAGCAGGCCCAGGTGCGGGTGAATCGCCAGGGCGTTGGCACGAATTTCAGTGTCTGGCCGACTAATTTACGCCCTTCGGTGGCGCTCGAAATTCTGCGACATGAGGTGCCCGTACCCGAACCAACGCACGTGATCACGGTGCCGATCGAGGTGTATGGCAGCCAGATTGTGCTGGATAACTATGCGTCGCACGAGGCGTTACTGGCCGCAATTACGCAAGAGATAACCCAGGATGAACTGGCGATCGAGTATCTGGCAGCCAATCTGCGGCGGGGAGTCTATCGTGCGCGTTACGAGGGGGTTCCGGTAACCTGGTGGATACTGGCGGCCTGGCATAATCAGGGTATTGTGCAGCCGGTGCAGATATGTAATAACCCGACGGCTGCCAGTTATGTACAGCGGGCAGCGGCCTATATTCCTCTCGCACGTCATTTTATTGCTCAGGAAGACGCTCTTCGTCTAGCACATTCGCGAAGGGAACACCAGGGGCAGGCACGACAGTGATACCTGTTCCCGGTGCCAACATCTTTTGCGCCCCTACTACGCTGCCCCAGGCGAAACCGGTCGGTGGAGGATCCAATACATACATTCTAGTGCTGGCTACTGAGCGTCGCTGGTGCCCAGGTGTGCCTGTACCCGTCCTTCCAGTTCTCTGAGCGTGATACGCGGGATATAATCAACGCCGATAATCACAGCCGGATTATCGTCACACGCTGCCATACACTTTAGTTCAACCACGTAGACTTGATCCGCATGCCTGTGCAACAGGTTATGCAGAAAGGCGATCAGTGGTGGGTGGCCTTGTAAACACAGCACACAATAGGTTAGTCTCAGGGTCATCGTAGCATATCTATCCTGGGTTGATCTTGTCCTCTGCTTGAGAGAACCGGTGCCACAGTGCTGTGACTACCGAAACGGAAGGGGAGTCCACCGTCTGTCAGCAAGTAGCACGTCCCAATAGTTTATTAGGAGACCAGGGCTACAAGGATGATCTCCGGGTCTTCACAGGTGTTTTAGGATTGCTCAAGCACGCGCTTGAGTATTATGGCGCTGTTTGTCTGAATTTGTCAAGGCTTTGAAAATATATTGCACATACTGCTCCATGCAAAAACGATCAGCCATAAACCTACAGGTGATGGGGTGCTTGCGTCCAGCTCATCATCAAGCTTGTTCAGTGAGCAAAATGCTATAATGACCATGGTGGCAACAGTTGAAGCCCACGCTGGTACAGAGGAGGCATTCGTATCTGTGATGAAGCTTGTTCTTCTTCGTGAGGCGTTCTTACTACATAAACTCAGTCCAGAAGATTGCTGCTGCATAGAATGCAACGGTGGTCTGCTTGATTGTATCGGTAGCGGCAGTATGAAGCAACAAGGTATCGCATACGGTGTGTGCAGAGCGTTTGTTTCATAGCGCAAGGATCCACAATCCGCGCGCCCGTGCAGGCGCGCGCTCAACCGGGTTGAATCAGGGCACTCTGCCCACCGCTGAAGCGTGAGGGTTTCCCCGACTAAGAAGGAAGTATTGATGCGTATGCTGACCTCATCGTCACTATCGGTCATACAACCTGGTTGGAGTGATCGGCTACGGCTGAGTTATCTGATGGTGAGTGAGTCGCAGTCGCCGGTACTACTTGTCCATGGATGGGGTGCCTTTAAGGAATTGTGGTGGAGTACCATGCTCAAGCTGGCACCGTACTATCAGGTGGTTGCGGTAGATTTACCGGCACATGGTGACTCACCACCCGCCTATCGGTTGACGATACGTGGCCTGGCCGAGGTGCTGGCCGATTTTTGTACAGAACAGGGTTGGGAGCAGATTGCGCTGGTTGGGCATTCGCTGGGCGGGAACATTGCGCTGGAACTTGCGTTGGCACGACCTGATCTCGTGCAGCGGCTGGTGCTGGTCGATGCAGCAATTGATGCGCGGCGGTTGCCGGCTTTTGCCCGCGTGCATGGGTTGCCCGGTTATGGCTGGATGTTATTGCGCCTGCGGATTATGTTCAACACATGGATCAGTCTATTCGGGGCCAACATTCCGCACATGCATGGTGGTGGCGTGATTCGGCCCTGGTTGCGGCGGTCGTGGCATATGCGAAAGCATGATCCAGCCGGTATGCAGTATATTTTGCAAGGATTATTTGCAAACCCGTTGAGTACTCGCCTGCCCCAGGTTCAGGCGACAACGCTGGTGATGTCGGGTCAGTTTGATCGGTTGGTTCCGCTGGCACTCTCGCGACAGGTGGCGCAGGCGATTCCTCGTGCGCGACTGGTTGTTATTCCCCACGCGCTGCATAATCCAATGGATGAACAACCGGTGCGCTTCGAGCGCGAACTGCTGGCCTTTTTACGCGAGACGGACGTGTGAGACTGGAAGGTACTTTCGATCTGCTGGTATGATATGATATAGTGTGATGGATTTGGATCAGTATCGCACCATCGTGACTGTCACCGGAACGACACCTGCGCAGTTAAGCGTGATCGATATTGGCCCGACCGCAGCTTCCCGTCAGGACGCTATCGTGTGCGTGCATGGGGCTGCCGGTTGCGCCGAACAGTGGCGCTATCAAGTGCAGCATTTTTGCCCGCGCTATCGAGTGATCGCGCCCGATCTGCGCGGGCATGGACAGTCCGAAGCACCCGACTCGGCCTATTCGCTGGAGGAATTTGTGTCGGATTTCAGGCAGATCCTGGCAGTGCTCGAGGTTCCTGAGCCGTTTATCCTGCTGGCACATTCTTTTGGGGGAGCAGTGGCGCTCACATTTGCTGCCACCGAACCACAGCGTGTCCGCAAGCTGGTGTTGCTGGCTACGGCACCGGAAATGTATATTGCTCCGCTCTATCGAGTGCTGATCAAGTTGCCGCTTCCGTTGAGCGTGCTGGAGTGGTTACGGTCGATCCTCTCGCCGCGTTCGTGTGCGCCAGCCTTTGTCATTCAGCGCGTTTTAATCGGGACGATCTTGCGCTGGAAGGGCTATGATCTGTTACCCACGCTAGCCACGCCAACGCTGGTGATTGGCGGGCAGTGGGATATGGTGGTTCCGATGATCCTGGCCCGGAAGACTTTTACGCTCTTACCACATGCACAACTGGCAATTGTACCCTCTACCCGGCATATGCCACACCTGGAGCGCCCGGATGTGGTGAATCGGTTATTGGATCGATTTCTGGGTGTGCCTGCTAGCTGGCGTGATGTGCTTGAATACGAATAAGCATCCTATTGCACCCTTTGTTCGTGGAAGATAGAGTGAGGCATGCCCTCCGGCCTGTCTCGTGTTGATCAGGTGTTGTATAGCTGATGATAAAAAATCAACAACGCTCGACGATTGAGCCCTGGCGGACGGTTGGTACCCGACGTGGGAGGGTCACTGGTACGCACATGACCGGTGCTACACTGCAGGCGGTCAAATCCTATCTGTTTGATTGGCGGCCCCTGGTGCTAGCCGGTATATGCTGCTTGCTGATGCTGCTCGTTGTTCAGTTCTCGTTTACCTATGTTTTTCGGGTTGGGCAATCGAACGGGCCAGGCAGCGATTTACCATTCCTCAGTGGCTTTAACGCTGGTGAGAACGCCCATACTGATCGCAGCTTTCGCTGGACACGTGCCCAATCACAGATCGAGGTTCCCGGCATTGGGCAACGCGATTTGATTGTTGCAATGCAGATACTCTCGCACCAAGCGCAATGGCACCCCGATATATCCCCACCGGTGGTTGCCATACAACTGGGCAATCGTACGCCAGTACCGATTACGCTGCGCCAGGAAGAGGCGCACTACCTGTTCTTTGTGCCAGCATCGGTGCTGGAGCGCGGAACATTGCGTATGCAGTTGACGACCACGCCCTGGCAAAATGAGCTTGACCGGCGCTCGGAACTGGGAGTGGCTATGGGCCGCTGGTTGACCATCCGTAGTACGCTAACCAGTGGCATGGTGTGGCCCGATCGGTTGTTGATCCTGGCATGGCCGCTCAGTCTCATATTATTCTGGCTGGTGCTGCGGAGCCTGGGATTTACTGCTGATGGCTCGTTTCTGGCGTTGCTGCCCCTGGTGGTGCTGCTGCCGTTGCTTACCCTGTTCGAGGCGCCGCGACTGGCTTTTGGCAGTGTGTGGATTATCCAGGTCGGGTTGATGTGTATCGCGTTTGCGCTGCTTGTGCGCTGGCTGGTACCGCGCTTACTCCAGCACCTGGGGGTGGCACCCCCACCAGCGATCCTGCGCTGGCTGTTGCTCCTGATGGTGCTGACCTTTGCGCTCAAGTATGGTGCGCGGCTGTATCCTGAGGCGATGCAAGGCGATCTGCAACTCCACGTTAATCGCTATATTATGACCATCCACGGGCGCTTTTTTATCCGTGCCCAGCATCGCGGTCTCCCGTTTCCCTTTCCTAATGGCCTGTATGTGATGATCGCGCCCTTAACTCTGACCGGGTTCGGTATTCACTTCTTGTTTGAGGTGACAGCCGGGTTGTTTGAGTCCGCCATGGTGCTGCTGCTATATGTATTCATCGCTCGCCTGATGCACAGTCCACGCTATGGTCTCCTTACGGCGGCCACCTATGCGCTGGTACCAGCTGGTTTTATGACCACCTGGTTTGCATTTGAGACGCAGGTCGCTGCGCTCTGGTTTTCGACGCTGCTCATGACGGTGCTCGTGCTGCGCTGGCCGGACTATAGCGACTGGTGGACGTGGGGCATGCTGGTGGTTCTCTTTGCGCAGGCGTTTCTGGGGCATATCGGGCAGTTTATCAATACGGTTCTGCTGGGGTTGCTCGTTGTCCCAGTGCTGTGGTGGCGCTATACCAGTCCGCTTGAGCGCTGCGGAACGCTCCGGATCCTCGGGGCCGGGGTGGTGGCAGGTCTGTTTGCGGGGCTGTTTTACTATAGTCGCTTCACCGGTCTATTTCTCGATCAGTTCCAGGGCATGGCTGATGGTGGGTTGAATGCACTGACGGGCCGTGAGCCGATCCCGCGTGAGGCAACGCTGGCGGCATTGTGGCAGCATGGGTTGATCGATCACTTCGGCTTTTTTCCGATGCTGTTGGCATTGATCGGTGCGATCATCGTGTTCGATACCCGCGTGCGACAATCGATTCTGACCCCGCTGATCTGGGGTACGTTTCTGGTCGCCGCTTCACAGGCTGTTTTGCCGTTGATCACCCTCTCGTCAATCACAACGCGCTGGCTGCTGTTTGCGACCTGGGCGATCTGTGTGTCGGCGACGATCGGCTTGTCCTGGCTCTGGCGGCGTGGACGTAGTGCGCGAGTGGTCTCCATAGTGATGGCAGGATATGTGGGTTGGATCACGCTGGGTGTATGGATCAATGCGATGGTTTTTCGTACAGCACCGGTTGAGCCATTTTAGAGCGAGCCTTCGAGAATGACCGTTCCACCAGGATCGTCACCACCGGAGGCTGGTTCGAGGGTCAGCATTACCTGGCTGAAGACATTGATCGCATCGGGCGCAGTGATGGTCAGGCGGGCCAATCCGTCTGATTCGGCCGTTACGGTGCCGACAGCGATTTGATCATGGTCATCAGCCAGCCAGAAGCGGTAGACCATGCCGGGGGGGAGTGGTTGTAGCCCGCGAAACAGAACGACGGCCTCCCGCTGACCGGGACGCATATACATCGCTCCATCAGCATTGATCGTAGTATCAACTGCAACCAGATCACGGGTGGCTACGCCGGGCGCGGTGACAAACGTAAACACGAACCGCTCCTCTGAAAACAACTGCATCAACGTGGTCACTTCCTGCGCAGTCGCTTGCAACTGGGTCTCGATTGCCTGTTGTTCGGTGTTCAGCGCAACCAGTGCCTGCTGCATCTGGGCGAGGTCGGCACGAGTCTGCGCTAACTCGGATTGTAATGCGGTATTAACCTGTGTCAGTTCAGCCAGACGCAACTGGTGCGAACGAATCAGCACTGCGAGGGGCATCAGGAGCAGGAGCGTGATGACGAAGGTTGGCACGAAAGCACGCCAGCCAGATAACCACGCGAAGCGCCGTGCCGGATGCGTGGTGGGTGCTGAAGGTGCTGTCCTGGACTGGCTGGCGGCAATACGTGCCAGCAGTTGCCGGCGTGTGCGCAACGGCGGTTCGACCGGTGGAACCGCATAAGGCAAGAGCGCCACAACATCCTGTAATTCTTGCAGTTCATCCTGACTCTCAGCCACCTGTTTGAGATGTTCTGTAACGAACCGCATCTCTTCGGTTTCGAGTGTGTCAGGGGCACCGGCTGTAACCTGTTTTTTGCTGTGCTGGTCGTCCACGTGATTCATGGCGCCATTGTCTCTATTGACCTTCCTGACCCAATCCCTGGTCATGAAGAAACTGCCGAATTTTCTGTAGTCCCAGGCGAATACGAGTTTTGACCGTGCCAATTGGATTATTAAGCTGCCGGGCTATTTCGCGTTGTGATAATCCCCCAAAATAGGCAAGCTCGATCGCCTCCCGTTGATCGTCCGGAAGATTCTGAAGCGCATTGCGAATTAACCGTCGTTGCTCAGCTTGCCAGATCAGCGCATCCACATCTTGCTCATCGTCAGCAACGTTCATAATCACAGGATAATCTGGATGAACCGTGGCGGCTGGCGGGCGTGAGCGGCGGCGGCGTAACTCATCAATGCACAGGTTGTGGGCAATTCCAAACAGCCATGGCGCAAAATGTCCTTGATCGACCCGAAAGGTCGCACTGCGCTGCCAGACGCGCCAGAAAGATTCCTGAACGACTTCTTCTGCCAGATCGGCATTGGCCAGTATGCGCAACGACAGCCCATAGACCACTCGAGCGTAACGATCGTAGAGTTGCTCCAGAGCGTAACTGTTCCCGGCAATTACCTGTGCCATGAGTGCCTCATCGTCTAGAAAAGACGGAGCACGCACCCGCTGGTGAACCCTGGTCAAGACGTGAACCTCTGGTTTCTGTAGATCATCATAACATATACGGCACGCCGATGGGAGAGTGTACCACAACTTCTGTCCTTATCGCACATCAATGAGCTGCATTATACACGATATTTGATGGTTCCAGCATTTGGTAGTCTAGATTACAGACAACCGTGCATAAATTGTGCAAAATATTGACAAGATTTGTTCCAATATAGACAAAAGCTGTGCATCTCATCAGAAGAGGCAAGGATGCAACGAAGTGCGGATGCAACGAAGCAAAGGAACGATATGGCAAAGACATATCGTCGCATCCACGCTTCGTCACACCCACGTTCCCCTGGCCTCCTCACAGAAGGGTGTTGCCGAATGGCTATATATAACGAAGATCATACCGATCCAGTCGCCGTAGTGCCAGACACGGTCGGTATGCTTGAAAAGCAGTGGTCTCTCTCAGATCCCTATCCTGCGGTGAATAACCAGCCGGAACAGTCACGGCATACGATGAGCGTGGCGGCTATTCTGGAAGAGGCACAGATCACAACCGACCTGGCAGCCATTGAGAGCCTGTTATGGGAACGTATGCAATCACGGTCTGATCTGCTCACTGCTGCCGGAGTACATACCGTCCTGGCAGGTGGTAAGCGTCTGCGGGCAGCTCTGACCGTACTGGCCGCCCGGTCATGTCGTTATAACCAGCATTATCCTCATCATGAGGTGATGCACGCGGCTGCCGCCGTCGAGCTTATCCATGCCGCGTCGCTCGTTCATGATGACCTGGTGGATCGAGCGGCGTATCGCCGTGGGCGTGTCACGGTGCATGTCCGTTGGGACGACGAGGTAGCGTTGATGCTAGGGGATTATCTGTTTGCGCTCGGCGCGGCTGAGATGTCGCGCTTGAGTGACCGACGGATTATCGCCTTCTATGCCGAAGCGGTACAAACGATTGTGGCTGGTGAACTTAGCCCGGTAACATGTGTTGCTCCGTTTGCAGTAGCCCGGCAGCAGTATCTGTACAAAACCCGCTGCAAGACGGCAGCACTGTTTGCTGCCGCGTGTAAAGCAGGTATGGCTGCTGGCGGTGGTCGTGATGCAGACATTGAGGCCGCAGGTGGCTATGGGCAGGCGGTGGGTATGGCGTTTCAAATTGCCGATGATGTTCTGGATTTTGTGGGTACCGAGGCGGTACTGGGCAAGCCAGCCGGCAATGATCTACGCCAGGGGACGATCACCCTGCCGCTGATTTATGCCGTTGCCAATGGTGGTAGTGCCGCATTGACCACGATAGTCCAAGATCCTGCGCCATCCGATACGGCACTGAATGCGGCGGTCGCGGAGGTTATTGACCGTGGTGGCGTCGAACGAGCGCGTGCTGATGCGCAGCAGTATATTCGGCAGGCCGTCGCCCATCTCAGTCACTTTCCCGCCTCACGTGCGCGCCAGGCGCTGATCGATCTGGCAGCATTTGTGGTGGAACGACAGCAGTAAGGAGGATATATTTTATGCAACTGGCGGGAAAAACAGCCGTCATTACCGGTGCTGGCCGTGGTCTGGGCCGGGCCATTGCCCTGGCCTATGCACGTGAGGGCGCGGCGGTCGTCGTTGCTGCCCGTAGCACCGACGAGATTGCCGAGACGGTCTGGTTGATCGAAGAATTGGGGCAGCGCGGGCTGGCGGTGCCAGTTGATATACGCGATACCCTCCAGATCAAGAACCTGGTCACGCAGGCACTCACCATCACTGGCCGGGTTGATGTGCTGGTGAACAGTGCCGGAGTCGGGCTACGGTTGCCCTTTCAAGAGACCCCGGAACATCTGTGGGATCTGGTGTTTGATACTTTGTTAAAAGGGGTGTATCTGGTAACGCAACAGTTTTTACCGTATTTTATTGCTCAGAGCAACGGTAACATTATTAATATTGGGGCACCACTGGAACGCATTGCCGTTCCGGGCTTTGCAGCCTACTGTGCGGCCAAATATGGTGTGGAAGGGTTAACCCGCGTGTTAGCCAGAGAAGTTCGGCGTTATGGCATCAATGTCAATGTGTTGCATCCGGGGGGATTTGTGGCTACGCGTATGGTACGCGAAACGGTTCCCGAAGCACGTCAGGGCTTGCTGGCTGTCGACAGTATGGACAGTGCCGCCATCGCGCTGGCAGCGCAGGGGCCACGTGGCCGCACCGGGCAGGTTATTGATGCCCGGCGCTGGGGTCAGGACTGAGGGGGCAGGTGCTGGTGCAAGCGACATCACTGCTAGTGATGCAACCTCAGTATTGGTATAATCGTCTAAAAGATATTGACAAAGCTTGTGCAAACAGGCTACATCCAGACATCAGTCTGGTACGTAGCATTAGATAAAATAGTATATATCTATACTTTCTATAGATCACGTTTCTATTTGATCACGCCACAGGTAACGCGGAGCCTGTTCGTGCATCGCTTGCATCGCTGTGGCACTATGGGTTAGTCTCCCTGGGGAGCTATCCAGGAGGGTTACTGTGAATTTCTTCCAGAATGTGGATGTAGATACGGCTAGTCTGGCTACGATGGCGAAGTATTCCTCGGTTGCTATGAACTTCTTCCAGGATGTGGATGTAGATACAGAGATAGCGGGAACGAAGCCTGTGTTTCGTGATAGGGATGCATGGGAAGAACCAGATCTCCTGGCGGACGATACAGAGGATTTTGTAGATCATGTGGAAGATATTGACGATCTGGAAGATAATGAGCCAGTTGCTGACTCTATCCAGCTCTATTTGCATGAAATTGGTCAAGTACCGCTGTTGACTGCTGAAGAAGAAGTTATCCTGGCGCGCCAATATACTGAGGGAAAGGCTGCCCGTGCTGCGCTGGAAAACGAGCAGTATTGTTCACCCGCAGAACGGTTGGCTCTGGAACAGGCGGCAGCACGGGCAGATGACGCCCGGCGACAGATCATTCAGGCCAATCTGCGTCTGGTAGTCAGCGTGGCGAAAAAATATATGAATAGTTCGATGTCGTTTATGGATCTGGTGCAGGAAGGCAATATTGGCTTAATGCGCGCCGTCGAGAAGTTCGACTATCGCCGGGGCAATCGTTTCTCTACCTATGCAACCTGGTGGATTCGCCAGGCCGTAACCCGTGCGCTGGCCGAACAGAGCCGCTTGATTCGGCTGCCGGTGCATCTGAGTGAGTCGCTTGTGCATCTACGGCGAGCGATCTACAAGCTCGAACAGCAATTGGAGCGTGAGCCGACACCGGAAGAGATCGCCAGCATCATGAACATGAGTTTGCGCAAGGTCAAGCGGTTGCTCCGGGCCTCAACCCAACCGATCTCGATCGAGCAGCCACTGAACAACGACAAAGAAGGCCGGATTGCTGAGTTGCTGGCAGACGAAACGCTGGAGACACCAATGGAAATCGCAGCACAGAATATGTTGCAGCAGGAACTGTCCGCAGCCTTGAATGATCTGCCGGAGCGTGAACGCAAGATCCTCGAACTGCGGTATGGTTTGATGGACGGCAAGTACCGCACGCTCGAGGAGGTCGGGGTAGCGTTTGGGATCACCCGTGAGCGAACCCGCCAGATCGAAGCCGAGGCCATGCGGCGGTTGCGTCATCCCAGTGTCGGGTTGCGGCTCCAGGGCTATCTGGAGTAAGATATATGGCAATCTTAAATTAGTTGTGAAGTCCCGAGTCCAGGCTAAAGCCTGGACAGAGCCAGTTCATGCGAGAGCCTGGAATCCGGTGTACAATGATAACAGGCTTGCTATGGCTTTACGCAATTATCGTGCGTGTATCAATTCATCATAACGACGTATCAACACTGAACCATTCAGGTGTATACGCGATTGACGGGGGTCATGGCTTTCCTGGAATTGTATCGATCACTCAGAACGACTCCCATACCAACGTGCTGTCGCGCCTGTGGCAATAAAAAGCGTGGTTGTGTGCAATCACGCCGCGGTTGATCAGGCAACCAGTATCCATAGCGCTGCGACTTAAGGATCTTCGGCCATACTCGCCGATCCTCGTTGTGGTGTGATGATCAATGGCAGATAGACGGTTTGGTGCCGCATATTGACCAGAACCGGGGCCGAGATATTGCTATGCGCGTCCTGGAAGCGGACATAGATTGGCGGTGGAGGATTAAGGCGACTGAAGGGCAAGGTGTGTCCCTGCGTTTCTATCTGGTCAAGCGGCCACGGCCATCGTGTGTCTACCTGCAGCGGTTGCCAGGCACTGCCAGCAAAATCTGGCGTCAGGCTGATCTGCATAGATAGTGGCAGATGCTGATCGGTCGCCGTAATCACCAGCGTAGCGTACTGATCATCACAGGCAGTCAGTTGCGCATGACCTTGCGGTGGCAGATCCAGGGTCACCGTATGCGACACCTCGGTACTATTGCTGGCATGGTCAAAGTAGCGCACCGCCAGCGTATGTTCACCCTCACTGGCCGGCAGTCGCCAGCGGTAGGCATCGTAGTATGGACGTGGATCACGAAACATACCGTTGATCCCCATCTGGACGGCTACGATGCTACCCTCAGCATCCATAGCGTTGGTGTCAAGAAAAACAAGCGGTTTTTTTACTACTGATGCACTGGCGGTCATTGGTTTCACAGCATGTGCCAGATCGGCCACCTCAGCCGCGTTGAGCGCTCGCTTGAAAATCGCCAGTTCATCAATGACGATGTCACTGTCGTACCCAGACGTGGTGAATTGGCCGATCTGTAGCACCGATCCAACGTCAACCGGTAGGAGCGCCGTGTTGGTCGTGGCAACCTGATCACCATTAATATAGAGGGTCTTCCGGCTGATCTGAGAGTTCCATGTGACCACAAAGTGGTGCCAGCCAGCACTCAGCGTATCTGGCACGGTCAGATCGTGACGGTCAGCTTCACCACTCTGGGGTGTCGTCCAGAAATTCCAGCGTGGTGCGTTATCTGGGCCGAGCAGATCACGCCGCAATGCCAGTGTTCCAGTATAGACCCGCTGATCGTCGGTCGGGTTGGCACTGGCGGCAAATAGATAATGACGGTCGATCGGACTGGTGGGATAGCGGTCGGGTAGCCTGGCCCATAGACTTATGCTTCCGGCATCCAGGTGCAGATTGTCGCGGATGGGATAGGCGAGGCCAGCACCGGCAGGTAATGTGAGCGCCTGGTCGTAGCGACCGGAGACAAACACCGGTATGCCGGTTATATGCGGTACACCACCGCCAACTTCTTGCAGGGTGTGACCATCAAAGCGCGCCAGAAAGAGCAGGTCAGCGGGCGGATTGATGCTCAGGGTCGCAACAGGTGGTTGATGATCGGGCAGTGTCAGATGGGGAAATGGATGATCACTATCGGGTGGCGTGAAATCATACATACCTTGCAAACCGGGGTGCCACAGCCAGCCACTGACTTCGCAGCCGGCATAGTACCCACACGGATCAGGGCCAGGGCCGTACCAGCCATAGGGGTCAACCTGGCGTCCATGGCGGCGTACTTCAAAATGCAGGTGCGGCGAGCCATGCACAAACCCGGTAGCTCCACTGGTGCCAATCATGTCCCCGGCGGTCACGTAGAGGCCATAGTTGCTGTCAATGCGCCCCTCAAAGATAGGGGCGAACTGATCGAGATGCCAGTAAACGGTTTCGTACCCGTCCTCATGCAAAATGACAACCCCGTTGCCCCGGTGGGTGCGTGCATAGGCCACACCCGGCGCAGCAGCCAGGATCGGCGTTCCAATCGGTTGATCGGGGAAATAATAGTCGTGCCCGTCATGTCCATTGTATTGGACATCGCGCTGGCCGAGATAGGTGATCACCACATCGTTGCCATCCGACCCGATGTCAACCGTCGGATAGGCATGATCAAAATAGGCCAGATGCACCACGCGGATACCAGATGGCCATGGCAGTGTCAGGAAGCCAGTATGGGCTGCCATAGCCGGTGGTGGCACCAGGTCGGGCAGTTCGTTGTTGAAATAGTCCTGAAAAACCTCGCCAAAGCGGGTAACGAGGGTGTGCCACTCGCGGGCAGTACGCCCAATTGCCAGAAAGCGCTGCACAGCAACCCCCTCCGGTGCCTGTTCCAGCGTCAGCGTCAGCGTGGTGCCGTCGGTAAAGCGCAGCGTGGGCGGGCGTTCATAGGGGCCAAGCCCGGCTCGCAATTCACGGCTGGCCCACTCAATTTGTGCGGAAAAACCCTCCGGCCCGGCGTTGCCAAAGGGCTGGCGCAACGCACTGGCAGGTGGGTTGCTGGTACTGAGCAGGGCGTTCACGGTTTCGAGCAGTGCCAGGTGCAGCCGTGGGCTGAGGCCATAGTACAGACTGCTGCTCTCGATAATCGTCGCCGCTGTTTGTTCCTCAGCATAATGCTTGAGCGGGCCAGGCTGCGCATCGAGCAACTCTTGAACGCCCAGAGTATGGCCTGAAGGAACCAGCAGGAGTGACGTATCGGGTGCGGCTGGCGCAGCAACGGCCAGGACAGATGGCCTGGCACGTGGTATGTACCCGACGCTGGTTAACAGTGTTATCAGGATCGTGTGCAGCAAGCGGGTGTAGAATGATTTCAATGTAATGTACTCCACGGCGAAAGAGACTTTTCATAGCCAGATTATCGTATCATGGTTCATGAACAGTCGCAATATGACGTATGGTTCAGATCATTCCCGGCAACCTGTGTCCAGGTGCGTAACCTGGAACGCTCTACTGCGGTTTATATAGGAGAGACTATCTATTTACCTTGCAAATTATGTATGAAATGCAAGTGTATTCTTTCTTTATTCGAGAGCGATAGTGGTGGGTGTTTAGAGCCTGTCTGCAAAGGTGTATAATGTATGTGCGGAGCGATGTTCTTTCCATGTTCCCTTTTCAGACAGGCTCTTAGCGAATTGCCATCATCGGTTGCGAAAATCGCATTGCACTGGAACGATTCTGCGGCGAACTCAATTGAGCGTGCCATTATCCGGCAGCCAGTAATATCGGTATGGGCCATCTGGTAGGACGACGCCCTGTTACATACCACGAACGTAGGAAATGACACATGTACACTGAGCAAAAAAGCTATGCCGATCTACAAGCCGAAAATACCTACCTGCGACAGCAACTGAACCTGTATCGTAGCATTGTGCAGCAACTTCCGTCGGGTGTGTATGTGTATGAACTCGAAGACCTGGAGGATGATCGCACCCTCCGTTTGATCGATGCCAATCCCGCCGTTGAGCAACTGATAGGCACACCGGTGACGGATATTATTGGCAAAACTCTGGACGAGAATTTCCCCGCTGCGCGCGCCCAGAACATTCCCCAGTCCTATGCTCATGTGGTGCGATCGGGTGAGCCACTGGTGATCGATCAGATTACCTATGAAGATGCACACATCTCCCAGCGTATCTTCAAGGCAATGGCGTTCCCCTTACCGGATCAATGTGTTGTGGTTCTCTGCACCAACATTACCGAGCACGTCTGGCGGTCAGAGGCGGTGCGTTTTGTACAGCATGATCTGGAACGGCGGGTGCAGGAACGTACCATCGAGTTATTACAACTCAATCACGCCTTGCAGCAACACATTATCGAGCGCGTGCGCAGCGAAGCACGAAATCTCGCATTGTTCAATATTATTCCCGACACGATCTTCCACCTCAATCGTGAGGGTATATTTCTGAATTATTTTCCCGCCGATAACTTTGACCCTTTCTTGCCACCACAAAACTTTTTGAACCGAAAGATACAGGAGGTGCTGCCATCTCCGCTTGGACAGCAGTTGTTCTCGCTCCTGCAGGAGTCACTACGCAAGGGTTGCCCCACGATTTATGAGTACAGCTTGCCCCGGCGTCTGGGCGAATATCTCGTGCAAGAGGGACTGGTTTCGGTTGAACAACTGGGTGAAGTGTTGTTGGAGCAGGAGCGCTTACGGCAGGAGGGCCAGAGCGTGTTATTGGGTGATTTGCTCGTTGATGCAGGGTATTTGACGCCGGATGCGCTTGGCGCCTGCCTGGAGCGTCAACTCGTCAATGGTGATCTATGTTTTTTCGAGGCGCGCATGATGCCCAGCAGCAGTGATGAGATTTTTGTGATTGTGCGTGATATTACCGAGCGTAAACAGGCTGAAATGCAATTACGGTATCACGCGAATCTCCTTGATAGTATCTCCGATGCGATCTTCTCGGTGGACAATACCTTCACCATCCAGAGTTGGAATCGTGCTGCGAGTATCATCTATGGCTGGCAGGCAGAGGAGGTGCTGGGCAAAAAGCTGCAAGAGATCGGTTTGTTCATGTTTGTTCAGAATCACCATGAGGTGCTGGCGCTGGATCGGCTGCTGCAGGATGGGCAGTGGCGTGGTGAAGTATCCCAGTTATGTAAGGATGGAACGCCGATTGATGTGTTTGCTGCCGTTTCCGTGCTCAAGAATAGTGCCGGGCAACCAGTGGGAGCAGTGGCGGTTCATCGTGATATTACCGAGCGCAAACGGGCCGAACAGCAACTGGCAGCAGCCTATGCCCGGCTTTCGGATTTGAATATTCGGCTGCGGCAGCATACGGATCTCTTGCATACCCTGTTTGATGGCCTGGCGGATGGCTTATTACTGCTGAATAGCTCTGGTGTTGTCCAGACGATCAATCGATCGCTGGCAACTTTGTTGAACGGCATTCCTGATGTGCTGGTGGGGGTAGATTGGGTTGATTTTTGCCACAGGGTGCATCCCTGGTTTCCTAACCATGTTTTGTTCCATACCATGCATGATCGTCGCTCCCATCATCGCCGCGAACGTATCACCTTACCTGATAACCAGGTGCGCATTATGGACATGCACACCTTTCCGGTTCTGAATGAAGATCAGCATATCGGGCAGATCATTTTGCACGTGGTTGATGTTACCGAGCGGTTGGAATTTCAAAGGCTGGCAACAGAACATGAGACGTTTATTGCCAGTGGCAAACTGGCGGCGACGGTGGCTCATGAAGTGAATACGCCCTTGCAAGCCATTCAGAATTTCTTGTATCTTGCGCGGCATGCCTCGGATGCCAGGCGCGATGAATATCTGACGCTGGTTAGTAGTGAAATTGAGCGTATCAGTCAGATTTTGACCCAGTTGCTCGATCTCTATCGCGATAGCCATATGTGTGAGAAAGTGGACATAAATGCGCTGATCAAGCGTATCCTGTTGCTGGTGAGCGGTACATTGTCGAAGAATCGAGTACTTGTTGAGCGACTGTTTGCACCGGATCTCCCCATTATTTCTGGTCGGAGCGATCAGTTGACTCAGGTGTTCCTTAACCTGATCATGAATGCCATTGATGCCATGCCTGGCGGCGGCATCCTCCAGATACGTAGCTATCTTACGGTAGACCCATCGGCCCATACTTGCATCGGCCTTGATTTTTCGGATACAGGCGTTGGTATCAGCGAGAGTGACCAGACACGCATTTTCGACCCTTTCTTCACAACCAAACCAGACGGAACAGGTCTCGGGTTAGCGATCGGTCGCAAAATTATTGAACAACACCATGGAACAATGAGTGTGCGCAGTAGTCCGGATAGCGGAACAACTTTTACGATCACCCTGCCCATCCATAATGACGATGACCTTGAATCGCCAGAGCTATAAATGACAACCTTACACGGTGGCTTGAAACCCCTCCGATTGTACCGGAGTTTGCTCTGAGCCGAGTCGAACGGGGCAAATAACAGGACGTACGCGGGAGAGAATGGATCCTACAACATGGCGGGTCAGCCATCCACGAATAGATAGAGCCACGTAACAGCAGAACCTTTGTCTAAACTGGAATGGAGTACTATGACGACACGTATCTTAGTAGTGGAAGATGACACCATGACGCGCATGTCAATGGTCGCTATCCTGGAAGCGGCCGGGTATCATGTGACGGCGGCAGCCGATGGGGAGAGTGCGATTGTACTGCTACAACAGGCAGTAGCGGAAGAGTGGATGTATACGGTCGTTATCACAGATATCTGGATGGGAATGATCGATGGCATCGAAGTCTTGTATGCAGCCCGCCGCAATACGCGTCCACCGGAAGTTATTATTCTGACCGGCTATGGCACGATGGATACCTCGATCGCCGCGCTACGGGCAGGAGCCTACGATTATCTGATTAAACCCTGCAACCCGGATGAACTTCTGGCCTATGTAGCGGGGGCCGTTGAACGGCATACATCCGAGAATCTGCGTGATGATGCGATGCGAGTCATTAACCAGGCAGTTGAACAATTGCAGCATGGCCAGCAAACACCGGATTCAGCAACTGAGGAGGCGTTGGGGGATCGGAATCTACCAGAACGCTATGTTCGCATCGGCGATCTGGAGATAGATATGTTCCGCCGCACGGTCATGCGTCATAATCAACTGTTGCATCTGACGCCGACCGAGTATAATCTCTTGAGTTGCCTGGCACATGTACCAGGATGTGTGGTTGAATATGCGGACATTGCCTATCATACTCATAAATATAGAGCTGATAAACCCGAGGCGCATTCTTTACTCAAAACCCATATTCAGAACCTGCGGCGCAAAGTAGGCGCAGGTTATATCGTCAGTGTACGCGGCATCGGCTACATGCTGGTAGATCCTACTGCTGAAGGAATGCACGCTGAAAAGCAGCAAGGTATGTGTGTGGTAGAACCTGACCGACACGATCAAATGCAAAAAAGCGATATATACCAACAATGCTGATATACTGGTATGACGCATCAGCCCCTGAAGGCTAAAGAATGATCTGCAGTGACACCACATGGATTCTGCTCCAATCATCTGTTCGATTTCTGCTCCAAATCTGTCTGGTGTCCTGTCTTCTCAAAAGGTTGAGAGATAGGTATAATATTCCCCCAGGCCACTCACCTGAACGGGTACCATTGTATATGGTTATGATGTGCAGGATATAGCTGGTTATCGGGAGGAGATGGCAATGACCGATTGTATTGTGCTTGTTACAGATCATCCACTGCAAACCCGGAAACTGCAACTGGAGCTGGAAACGTATGGTCTATCGGTCAAAATGGTCGAGAGTTGTCATGCGCAGGATATATCGTTTCCCTACCAATCTGTACAGGCTATTGTGCTGGCGATCGATGTTCTCGAACAAAAGGGCTACACTCTGTGTGCGACATTGAAAAATAATCCACGGACAGCGCATATTCCGATCATTCTCCTTTCCCATTCAGATACAGCTAGTGCGGTGTGGGCCGCGCTTCGGGCTGGTGCTGAAGACTACATTATTCAGGATTCATTTGCTTCCTATAATGTCGTTGAGTCTCTGCGCAGTCTCAAGATGATCTTATGATGTACGCGGTGGCCTGGGCAACTTGCCTTTTCACCTGGCGCTGAGACCTGGGGGTTCAAGCGGCTGTGTACGTCCTGTGTCAATCTGGCCTGGTAACAGCCTGGGTTGAAGCGTATATGCAGAGGGGCATGCAGGTGCATGTCCCTCTGTTTATATTTTGTCCAGAAATTGCAGAAATTTTGTGCAGGGAGGTCAAGCTGTCAATCAGGGATTCCCTGAAATCTATCCTCAATCTGCCCGATATTCCCTCTCGCCAAAACCGCATTTATGCGGTAAAGTAGTGCAAGGCACGTATATATGAGGAGCATTGTATGAGTCATGTGCTGGTCGTTGATGATGTGTATAGCGTGCGATTGAAAACCGAGCTGGTGTTGCGCAATGCCGGGGTGTTTAAGGTTCACTCGGTTGGTAGTGGTGAAGAGGCGCTGGCACTGATAGCTCTGCAACCACCAGATGCGGTTGTTATGGATATTGTAATGCTGGGGATGGATGGGATCGCAACACTGCGTGCGCTACGTGCGCATGGATTTCATGGCCCGGTGATCGCCTATACCGCCCGACGTCCGCGACAGCCAGGGGAGTTTGAAGCCCTCGGCTTTGATGCCTTTGTGTCCAAAGCCGAGAATCTCAATCGGTTGATTGCTGTCCTACGCATTTTGCTGAATCGAAAAGTACGCAGTTACCATATTTGATGAGTTGCTCCTATGCGCCGCATGGCATTTACTTGAATACGACCTGTATTATATATGTGATTGACCTGGCATTTCACTGCATAGATTTCTGTAGTGTGAATATGAGCGCTTTCCTATCGTTTGCTGGTTGGTCTGGTTGAACTTATCTGAAACATCCAGGAGGCACAAGTATGAAATCATCAACATCTAAAGACCGGGTTGTCCAAGCTGCCCAGAAAAAAATCGTTGGCTTACGGCAGCATATCGCACGGCTTGATCACACCAATGCACAGCTGGCACAACACATAGCCAGTCAGGTAGCTCATATTGCCGCAGATCAAAAGTGTTCCGATCCTTCCTTTCGTGTTGCTTCGGAAGCGCAACCGTATGGTATAGAGCAAGATATTGTCACTGCGAAGCAAACTGAGCAACGGTTGCAGTCTTTGTCTGAGCGACTGGAGCAGGTACTCCGAACTTCATCATTGGCAACGATTGAGATAGATACACACGGCGTTATTCGTCGTTGGAATCCCGCTGCCGAGCAGTTGTTCGGGTGGAGTGCAGAAGAAGCTGTGGGTCGTGAAGCATTGCCGCTGCTCGTACCTGGTATTGCCGTCGAGTATGTTCAAGTTATTCTCAAAGCCATGGCACACGGCCATATCTTCAGCCGCCAGAGTGGCAGCAAAACAAAAGATGGTCGTACCATTACCTGCCAGTGGTACAATACGTTGATCTATGATGATCAGGGCCGGGTGCTAGGAGCTTTGCTGCAGCTCGAACAAACAGGAGCAGACCGGCAAACGTCCCCAGAAGCTGGCCTGTGCAAAGCAGTTGGTGACAGTACCTCTTATCTGGCACATGGTATGCAGGTGGACTCAGCCGGTCATTATAGGAACTGGCTATAGCTGCATGCTAGATTCAAGTCAACGTGTGTGGTTGTTCAAAAGGCTTGAATTCAGTCTAAGAAGATACCCGTGCCGCCCATATGAGTTGTTTCGTCTTTTTTTCGAAGCCTGCGTCCTTACGGGCGCAGCAACTGCCTTATAGCAGATCTGCATGGAGACGTGAGAACGCTTCAGGACTGTCGTGAATGCATAACATAACAGGATGAGAAAATAAAAATAGTATGAATCTCTGTTTGTGTCAGATATAGCAAGCCTATCCCAATGGTACATCGGCTTCCCGGCTTTCGCCGGGTAGAAGCGGGATCCGGCGAAAGCCGGGACTCTAGTTGTGTACAAGGCATTCAGGATTGCTATACTTCATCTATCCCTTCAGGCATGGTAATGCTATCTGGTGTAACAAGCGTCGGAACGACTTCAGTCGTTCCAGACATTCCAAACGGCCAGAGTCGCTATGATGTATGGCTCACCGGTAAAGTAGCTGAAAGTCATACCTTGCTCCAAAAAACAGAAAGGCAACCTCCCATGACACTCAAAGGTGATCTTATTGATTTACCCTTACTGGACATATTACACATTTTTCAACGCGATGAGCGCGATGGCCGGCTGTCATTATTAAAGGGGCGGGAGCGAGCAGTAATCTGGTTTAAGGCCGGTCAGACCATCAATGCGCTCCTGATTAGCGATGATGCGAAACAACCACCGCGGGTAGGCGAGGAGGCCATCTTTGCCCTGGCGCACTGGCCCCATGGAAAGTTTCGGTTTACGCCGCTGATCGCCGAGGATCATGATCGCGTTACCATCACCCGGCCCACGATGCAACTGATTGTCGAGATACTGCAACAACGATCCAGAACCTCTTTGCAACATCTGCCACCTGGCCTGACGATGGAAACCACGCTACGTGCCCCACTCCAGATGATTGAACTGGGGACACAGATTGAGCTTAGCCCGATGGAACGCACCATTTTATACATACTGCGTCAGCAACATACTCCGGCCCAGATTGTGGAGCAAACCCACCTGACGCCAGAGCAAGTCATATGCGCTATTGCACGGCTAATCGATCTGGGTCTGGTCGCAACGGTAACACTGGCGGATTTGCCCGATCAACAACTGGTTGCCCCCGTGCCGGTACGTGCAAAGTATAATCCGACCAGTAAGCTGGTACGGGCGATCAAGCGGCGGCTTCAGCAATTGCATGCAGCCTGATTATAC
>Ga0308414_1000031_pt1 | contig 85764 bp, 65 predicted proteins | sample HotsprSampleOS50_FD_205667 | JGI IMG/M metagenome (GOLD analysis project Ga0308414, IMG submission 205667) | Hot spring phototrophic mat microbial communities from Octopus Spring, Yellowstone National Park, Wyoming, United States - 20090730_OS50 ... | reverse complement strand
GTCCTTCGGGGCCGGTGAGGATTGAAACGCTCAAGTATTGAGCTAATCAGACCGGTCAATAAGCGCTGCACCGGTCCTTCGGGGCCGGTGAGGATTGAAACTCTACATAGCGGGAACAACACTGTGGCCGAAGCGGCGCTGCACCGGTCCTTCGGGGCCGGTGAGGATTGAAACTAGAGAGTGGAGGAGTGGGGTTTGAGTCCCACACTCCTCCGCTGCACCGGTCCTTCGGGGCCGGTGAGGATTGAAACATGTAACACGGCTGCTCGCCCTTCCGGTAAACCACAGGGCTGCACCGGTCCTTCGGGGCCGGTGAGGATTGAAACATGAGCTCTAGCTGGTAAGCAGGAAGCACAGCATCACTTGTTATTGCTGCACCGGTCCTTCGGGGCCGGTGAGGATTGAAACATGAGCTCCGTGCCACCACCAAGAGCGGAGGTGGGCTGCACCGGTCCTTCGGGGCCGGTGAGGATTGAAACATGATTACCTCTTTAACCAAGACATATAATGAGGGGCTGCACCGGTCCTTCGGGGCCGGTGAGGATTGAAACTAGAGAGTGGAGGAGTGGGGTTTGAGTCCCACACTCCTCCGCTGCACCGGTCCTTCGGGGCCGGTGAGGATTGAAACACAAGCGGCAACATCTGTGATATACTCATAATGTGCTGCACCGGTCCTTCGGGGCCGGTGAGGATTGAAACGCGAAAGACACAATCGACGTGGCTGTGTCCCGAGCGCTGCACCGGTCCTTCGGGGCCGGTGAGGATTGAAACAGGACATTGACTTCTGTAATAATCTTTTGCGCTAGCGGGCTGCACCGGTCCTTCGGGGCCGGTGAGGATTGAAACACTTGACGTCTCTAGAGGAGATTAATACAGCGACCGCTGCACCGGTCCTTCGGGGCCGGTGAGGATTGAAACTTGCCACAGCTCGATTGGTGGAGTCCCTTCAGGGTGCTGCACCGGTCCTTCGGGGCCGGTGAGGATTGAAACATCATCAAGCTTCGGGCTGACGATCGCGACTCCGGCTGCACCGGTCCTTCGGGGCCGGTGAGGATTGAAACCAGACACGATGTAGAATCAACCGAAGACCACGGAGCTGCACCGGTCCTTCGGGGCCGGTGAGGATTGAAACTCCGAAAGCTTGCTCGCGTGTTACCTCGCAAACAGGGCTGCACCGGTCCTTCGGGGCCGGTGAGGATTGAAACTTTAAAAAATTTTTTAGGGGGGAGTGGAAGAGAGGGCTGCACCGGTCCTTCGGGGCCGGTGAGGATTGAAACGCATATAGGTTATTTCGTACCAAGTCCGGAAAACGCTGCACCGGTCCTTCGGGGCCGGTGAGGATTGAAACAGGGCTCTATTACGTGGACGAGAACCAAATGTCAACGAGCTGCACCGGTCCTTCGGGGCCGGTGAGGATTGAAACGACGGAGACGGCAACGTGTCCAGCCACAGGGCAGAGCTGCACCGGTCCTTCGGGGCCGGTGAGGATTGAAACGTGAGCCTGCCTGTTGAGTCCTATCAATAGGTAGGCGGCTGCACCGGTCCTTCGGGGCCGGTGAGGATTGAAACCGCCTTCTGCTCGCGAGGCATACGCACTGGCACAAGGCTGCACCGGTCCTTCGGGGCCGGTGAGGATTGAAACCGCTCCTCGATGTAGCAGGCTTTGCATAGCTTGCTAGCGCTGCACCGGTCCTTCGGGGCCGGTGAGGATTGAAACATAGCAATCAATAGGCAGTCATGCGAGTAAACTCCGCGCTGCACCGGTCCTTCGGGGCCGGTGAGGATTGAAACGATAGGTACTCTTCAAGTTGGTACAAAGAAGCATAGTCATGTCATTACGCCAGGATCTATTTATGGCATAACACCTTATTGCTACTCGATTCCTTCGTATTCGAACCAGTCGAAATCGGCCGGTGAGGTGGATGCGCGACCATTGCCTGAGGCATACATCCCAAGATAGACGCCGGTAAACGTGTCGGCGACTTCGGCACAGAGATATCTGGTCGAAGCCTTCGACAGAGGCAGAAATGGGCCATCGGGATATCTGAAACCAAAGGTGTACTGTTCTTTTTCGCCAATGATTTCCAGTATTACGAGGCCATTTGTCAAAGCAGCACGGGCGACGACAACCTTTAGATCCCCTACCCGACGCCGCACAATCACATTCCGCTGACGAACCTCGCGAACGACCGCTATCTCGTAATGATGATCAGAGTTCATAATTGCAACTAAGCCGGCTTCCTCACCTTCGTTTTGAGGGTAGAAATCCAGCAGTGTAGAAGCTCGCATGGAATGGTGCTGCTGCCGTCTACCCAAGAAAGTCGGAGAACCCCAATCGTCTAGGGTAAACTTGCTGCCGCGAAGTCGCAACCAGCCAGGACGCTCGGTTAGCGAATAATCTGCCATGTTTGGATTGCGCAGGTAATTCCAGTACAAGCGCAAGCGGGGGTTATCGAAGTCGTCTCTCGCTGGTTCTTTTTCCCAGGGGCAAAGGGGCAGTGTTGGGACATCCATTTCGAGAAATGTCATCTTTGTGCCGCTATTCACCACAGGCCAGCCGTTGCTGTCCCAGGTCACGGGAGTCAAGTAAGTCTCTCTACCAAGGTACTGCTTCTGGTAGAAAGCAGGTCGAACACCGAGGTGAACCAGCCACCAGCTTCCGTCATGAGCCTGAACAAGGTCGGCATGTCCGGTGCATTGGATAGCAGTCATGTGGTCGTCGCGGTGGGTCAGAATAGGATTATGAGGACAGGGCTCCCACGGGCCCCAAGGGGACTTACTTCTAGCGATTGTCTCCATGTGTCCATAGTGCGTTCCGCCTTCAGCTATCATAAGGTAGTAGACGCCATCAATCTTATAGAGATGAGGGCCTTCAGGGGCGATTCCGCCTGTGCCTGGCCAAATCGGCCTAATATCGGTGAGCCGTCGTCCAGTTTCGATATCTATTATCGACATTGAGATCACACCATGCGGATATTCTGAAAATCCGTGGTTCGTCGTGTAATAAACTGAACCGTCATCATCAAAGAATAGAGAAGGATCGATGCCGCCCTGATCGATGATAACAGGGTCAGACCATGGACCGGCTGGATCTTCCGCGGTAACGATGAAGTTTCGAACCGGCTCGTTCTGCCTGACAAGCGTAGTGGTCATGTAGAATTTTCCGCTGTGATACCGAATCGTCGGAGCCCAGATTCCAGCAGATGGGGGCACATTGTCCAGTGGAAGCTGACTTTCGCGAGTCAAACAATAACCTATTTGTCGCCAATTGACCAGGTCTTTGCTGTGGAAAACTGGCACACCAGGGAAGTACTCGAAAGAGCTAGTGACTAGGTAGTAATCCTCACCCACTCGGCATACGCTTGGGTCAGGGTAAAAACCTGGAATTACGGGGTTACGGTACATTGAACAGCCTCCCTACCTCGTGCTTGCTAGATTCCTCGTGTTCTTACTTCCACTTGCACTGTCATTCTACCTGCATGTCTATCAGTGGTTGCAGACACAGACTCGAGTTGGTATCATTAGCCAAAGATACTGAAAGACGAAGGAAGAGTGGTCATGGTTTACCAGAAAGAGATAAGTATCAAGACGCAGACCAGTCATGAGATTCACGATTTGACAAGCAAGGTGGATGCCATCGTTCGCGAGTCTGGAATATCTAATGGCATTGCAAACGTCTTTCACATCGGCAGTACAGGAGCTATCGGCACGATCGAACTGGAGCCTGGTCTTGCGTATGATCTACCTACCCTACTCGACCGCCTCATTCCTCCGAGTAGGGACTATGCTCATGAAAAGGCATGGCACGATGGCAACGGTCATTCTCATCTCCAAGCAACGCTGTTGGGTCCGTCTCTCACCGTTCCCGTATCAAACGGAAGGCTGGTCCTTGGAACATGGCAGCAAATCTTCTTTCTCGAGTGCGACATTAAGCCGCGTCAGCGTACTATTCTCGTAACGGTGTACGGTGAATGATCTCAGGAAAGGAGTGACAGCAAAGTAACGCTGGGATACAGCGCTGGTCTTTGGTATTCAGGCAGCCATCATGTCATGCGTTTCCTCGACACGTATCTTGAAATTACGGAGATCTTCTTCGAGATCACGCTCAAACTCGCGACCAAAGTAGATCTTCTCGGCAATATCGCCCAGCACACCCGCGGGTGGTTCGTACTCGAACCGCACTGTAACTTTGGTCCCGCTGTCTACCGGCTCGAACCTAACTTCGCCTTTGTTTTGAAAACCAGATATGGACTTCCAGGCGATAATGCGGTCCGGCTCGACTTGGGTCATTTTGGCGTCCCACTCCTCTGTAATGCCATCGATCTTGCCTCTCCAATGCGACAGGTCTGTGCCTAGGATTGTAACCTCTTTGACATGAGACATGAATCTTGGGAAATCCTGGAAATTTCGCCACATACCGAAGACCTCGTGAATAGGCGCATTTACTACGATCGAGCGCTCATGGACGACCATCGTATTCACCTCCCGTGATGCTGCCATTCTAGGATTACCAACTTTATGAGGTTTGGCAAACGCGAGTGTTGTTATCAAGTGCCGCCGATATCGCTACACATGCGTTGGAGCCAGGAGACGGCGCTAGTGATTGACACCCTTACTAAAACACTGTACATTAGAATTAACCAGTTACTAATTCTGTGGTATCGGGATAAGCTCTTAGGGTACTACTGCCAGCAAGGAGGAGCTGCCATGCCTGCACAAAGTCCACTACAACTAGGGATCGAGTGTCTCAAAGCCGGTAAGATAGACGAGGCAATAGAGCATTTGGAGCGCGCTACTGCGGAATCACCGCAAGATCCTCAGGGGTTCAACTATCTGGGGGTGGCCTACTCTCTAAAGCAGCAATACAATCGTGCTGTAGGAGCTTTTCAGGCGGCTCTCCGACTGCGTCCAAACGTACCTAGTGTTCACTACAACCTTGGGTTGGCATATCAAGCCGATGGCTTGCCTGATATGGCGAGAGAACAGTTCGAGCATGCACTAAAGATAGATCCTGCATACAAAAAAGCGGAAGATGCATTGGCGGCTTTGAACTCCCAGCTAAAGAAAGACGACTACTCCGAAATGGCATGTGCTAGGCATACTGACGAGCCGGCGGTCGGCATCTGTACGTTTTGCCATCTTCCGGTGTGCAGTGAGTGCAGGCGGATCTTGGATGGCCATGTTTACTGTGTGTCGTGTGCTGAAAAGATAGGACGATAAGAGATATGGATATCGGTTTCATTGGTTTAGGCACCATGGGACGGCCGATGGTGCGAAATCTCCTGAAGGCGGGTCATAGAGTTGCGATATACGGTCGGCGAAGGTCTGTTGTTGATGAACTAGTAGCTGAAGGTGCGCACTGCAAAGACTCACCGGCCCGGGTCGCTGAAGCCTCAACAATTACGATAACCATGCTTCCAGACTCGCTAGACGTTGAGCAAGTCGTGACAGGTCACAACGGCGTACTGGAGGGTGCTGATTCCGGTGACATCGTAGTAGACATGAGTACTATTGCTCCATTTGTTGCCCAGAAGATCGCAAGGGTTGCTGCTGAAAAAGGGGTAGATTTCCTAGATGCGCCCGTGAGTGGAGGGGAGAGTGGTGCAATCGCCGGAACTCTTTCCATAATGGTTGGAGGGTCAGAGCCTGCATTCACACGATGCGAGCCGATTTTTCGAGTGCTAGGAAAGAACATCACATACATGGGGGAAAGCGGCTCTGGTCAAATGGCAAAGCTATGCAACCAGGTGATTTGCGCCTTGAATATCGGAGCTGTATGTGAGGGATTGGCACTTGGAGCGAAGGTGGGGCTGAACATGTCAAAGCTCCTAAACGTTGTCTCTGGAGGTGCGGCAAGCTCTTGGATGCTTTCCAACCTCGCCCCGAAGATGTTGAGCCGGGACTTTGAGCCAGGTTTTAAGATTGATCTTCAGCAGAAGGATCTTCGTCTGGCTTTAGCCACAGCTGAACAGGTGAAACTACCACTGCCTGGAACAGGATTGATCCACCAGCTCTTCAGGATAGCACAGGCGGCTGGTCTGGGAGATAAAGGGACTCAAGCCTTGATCACTTGTCTTGAGACTCTAGGTGATTTCAAGATCAGCGGTGATGATGACTAGTTTCCTCATTCACCATATGTCTAATGGTTCATTCTCAGACGTTTGCAGGCGAGACTGCTAGGTGCTACAATTGCGGTGGCCGAGGTTAGAACAGATGTACGATTGGGCTTGTCAGGTGAGCATGAAGTGACAAATGACAAGGGGACATCGGGGAGTCGAATCCTGGGCATTGATCCGGGATTGATCACTACTGGATATGGGCTGATAGAAGCTGTAGACGGTGAACCGAAACTGGTCGAGGGGGGAATTATCCGAGTTCCAACAAAGCTCCCCCTGGAGCAGCGTCTTTCGGTCGTATTCCATGGCATACAGGATCTCATAAAAGAATTCGAACCCACTGCGATGGCTCTTGAAGAGATTTACACCCACTATGAACGCCCACGAGTAGCGGTCATGATGGGCCATGCGCGGGGAGTTATCTGTTTGGCGGCTGCGCTGAACCAGGTTCCACTTTTCAGCTATGCGTCGACCCATGTGAAAGGGGCACTGACTGGAAACGGCCGCGCAAGCAAGGAACAGGTACAGCGAATGGTGGAAATACGTCTAGATCTCAAGAAAACACCTGAGCCTGTAGATGTGACCGATGCACTAGCCGTTGCATTGTGTCACTTAGTGCGCTGTAAGACAAATGCAGAACAGCTAGCAGCACTTGTCAACACACAAGAGGCAAGCTTTTAGAAAGAGGATTTGACCGTTGATTTCCTATATACGAGGGCGCATTGAAATACGCACTGATTCGCAGATTACCGTGTGGGCAAACGGGATTGGGTATGAGGTAATGGTGCCGACTACCGTAATGAATGCCCTTCTGAGCAAATCCGAAGAAGAGCGGCAGGATATGACGTTGGCCATATATCATTATTATGAGAATAATCAATCCCGCATGGTACCTCGCTTAATAGGATTCACGAATGATGTCGAGAGGGAATTCTTTGAGCTGTTCATTACGGTGGCGAACATGGGGCCAAAGTCCGCAGTGCGTGCGCTGTCCAGGTCCTTCCACACCATTGCCGAGGCCATCGAAGAAGGCAATTACAAAGAATTGGCGACCCTTCCCGGGATAGGCGAAAAGAAAGCACGCCAGGTTGTGGCGACTCTTCAGGGCAAAGCAGGAAAGTTCGCGCTAATCCAGGATGAAGAGCCCAGCAGCGCGCCGGTCCAGAAAGAGGACATTGAGACTGAAGCCACCGAAGTATTACTGCAGCTTGGATACAAGCGCTCGGAAGCCCAGGAAATGGTTAAGCGCGCATTGGAGATAGCATCTCCTAGACCGAAGACTTCCGAAGAGCTAATTCAAGCAATTTACGAGTTGAGGCTAATGAAGTAACGATGCCACGAGAAAAGATAGTGAGCAGTGAGGATCAAGAGAAGACAAGAGCCGAGTCGCGAAGTACAAGTCCGTTCGCGGATGAAGAAGAACGTCATATTTGGAATCTACGCCCTCGAACGCTTGATGAGTACATAGGGCAAGCGAGCATAGTGGACAATATGCGAATTGCGATTACCGCGGCTCGAAAGAGAGGCGAGCCACTGGAGCATGTGTTGCTCCACGGTGCCCCTGGACTGGGGAAAACCACACTGGCACATATAATTGCCGCTGAGATGGGTGCCAGCATTATATCGACCTCCGGTCCCGCGTTGGAAAAGCCCAAGGACGTCATGGGCATCCTCTCTAGTCTGGAAGTTGGAGATGTTCTATTTATTGATGAAATTCACCGCATGTCCAGAGTCATCGAGGAATTTCTCTACTCAGCGATGGAGGACTTCCAGGTAGACTTCGTCCTTGACAAGGGGGCATACGCGAAAACGATCAAAGTACCGCTGAAACGATTTACGCTCGTCGGGGCCACTACACGCGCGGGGATGCTTTCTGCCCCGTTGAGGGACAGGTTTGGCATATTTGCGCACATGGACTATTATTCGACCGAGGAGCTTCAACGAGTCATACAGAGATCCGCTCGCCTGCTCAAGGTGAAGATTGATATTGATGGCGCAGAGGAAATCGCCCGGCGGGCACGTGGAACTCCACGAATTGCAAATCGACTTCTCCGGAGAGTCCGGGACTATGCGGAGGTGGAAGCTGATGGCGTGATAACGCGCGAGATTGCTGACACCGCCCTAAAGAGAGAAATGGTAGACGAGATGGGTCTAGATAAGCTCGACCGTGCGTTCCTCCGCACGATTATCGATTTCTACAACGGCGGGCCGGTAGGAATAGAGGCACTATCTGCCACACTGAACGAGGAAACCGACACGCTAGTGGACATGGTTGAGCCGTACCTCCTCAAGATCGGCTTTCTAAACCGCACCCCCAGCGGCCGCAAAGCCACAAGGGCGGCATATGAACATCTTGGTACGACATACCTGGGCGCCGACTCAAAGACTGGACAACTGAACTTTGAGCATTAGTTTAGCATGCTCACATATTAAGAAAAGGCAAAGACGTTGGAGATTGTCAGCCCCTGACCGTCGTCATGAGAATATGCACAATCCCGTACTGTCTGGACTTGGGTATTCCCCGTTCCATTTCTAGACATGAGCCGTGAAATGTGCGGAAGTAGCAAACGGCAAGTAATTCAGAGGTCTATGCTTTATCGGCGCCTTTCATACTCAGTTCGCGAACTTTTGATTGGTATTTGAGAACGGATGTCACGAAAGCGGCATGGCTCCACGTAAGTGGCATGACAGAAAGCGGCTGTGCAGTGAACGGGTGAATTTGCTCTGCCAGCAAACCTGCTTCGGATGCATGGGATACTACCCATTCCAATAGTTCCTTAGCTGGCTCTAGATCTCTCGGGCTCTTTGCTACTGCGATATACCAGTCGGCCATCCAGAGTGTAGAAATAAACCAAGGATTGCCAGGCACATTCCGCACATCCGAGCTCACCTGGAAATAGTAATCGTCTTCGTACCTAGCCAGCCCCCCCACGGGGGTCCGAACCCACAGGCGATCATAAATAGCTTTCATCGTTGCGATTACCGTGGGATCCTCTGGCGGCAGCATTCCGAACAGAAAGACACCCGCCATGCTAGCATCAATCGTCAAATCGCGCTCCCAGCCATCTGGGGTCGGGATGAGGCTTCGTATGAATCGTCCAAATCGGATGTCGTAGAAATGTTCGAGGACGGATTTCTTCAGAGATTCGCGTGCTCGTCTGTAAGAAATGGCTGCATCACGGTCGAAAGCGCTCGCAAACTTAGCAGCTGCGGAGAGAGCGCCATACACGGCCGAGCACGTAAAAAGGTGGATGCCCCGCGTTTGTTCCCACAAGTCATAACTAGGTCTAGGCAGTCTTGTGGACGGATCTAGATCTTCGACTATTCCGTCCGCGACTGGCTTTACAAAATCTTGGAACATACACAGCAGGAAGTCAACATCCTTCCAGCGGTCGAAATGTTCGCCAAGCGCCCAAAGGACGAGTGCTGTACTGTCCTGCTGATGAGGAGTTTCCAGCTCACCATTAACTATCCAGGGATGCCAAGAAGCACCAACGCTACCGTCTGGGCAATACTTTTGCAAGAAGTATGGTCTCTCTGCATAGAGCAAACCTGCGCTGAAAGTAAAAAATCGGCGACTGAATTCGGCATAACCGGCCATATCAAGAGCACGAGCAACTAGCGCACCATCTCTAGGCCATACATAGCTGTAATGAGCACGAGCAGTCTCCATTATATCGGTGTCATTAGCAGCCAATATACCTCCGCATCTATCACACTGAGTACAGATCGTCAGCAAGCTTCTTTCGTATAGGTCAGAGAAGGATTCGGGCAATCCATCGACTAAATCGGCACTCTTTCTAAGCCAAGATTTCCAGTAGGTATCCGACTCTGCTACCAGAGAATCTACCGACATTCTTCTAACCATCTCATTGAGACCGGTGACCTCTTCTAGTGAGCGGCCAACAGCCAGCCAACAGTCGATTGTCTGAGCTGAATTGCCTGCCAGGCGTAGTTTAAAGCTAATCGTGCTGTCAACGGAGCCTTGGTCAATTGGGTGCATACTTAGAGAGCCATCCTCTGCATCCCGCCATGTTCCCTCTGCGCCTCCAAACTCCTTGATACCGCAGGCATATTCGTATATTCCACCATCGTTTGTCTTTCCGTTGACTAGGATGTAGTAGTTTCGTTTGTAGTGAACAATTGAACCACTGAACGGGTGGTAAAAAACGGTGTCACCGATATCGCTTTCTTGTATACGGAAGTCATGGTGAAGGAACAAGCGAATCTCGCGTTCACTCGGATACACGTTTTCAACTGTTATCTTTCGCAAGAACACGCTGAAATGGGGATGAACTACCGCATGGAAACCGAGGCTGATACCTAATTTGCCGTTCGAAGCATACGCATCGGTCGTAAGAGTGCCGGGGTGGTATTTGGTGTGGACGGACCAGGTATCATCTAGCCAAGAGAAGTGTCCGTCAACCCACACGCCAATGCGATTTCGATACCCCCCAACGTGGTTATAAAGACCGACGTGCGGGTAGTAAAGATCCCTGATATTCAGGTTCCTGTCTAGATTTACCAGCAGCGAGCCGTTTCCTACGACTAGATGTCTAGGCATACAAACCTCCTCTATCTTTAAGTATCGGCTATGTGTTGAGCGTCCAAGTATACGCAAAAATACTGGGATATCAATCGATATTCGAAATTCTTGCAGGTTTTACGTTTATACAAACGGTTTTTGAGGGAAGGTGTACGCGAGTTTGCAGTTTGGCATGTCGGGAAATCGGGTATTATACATACGTGTAGCAAATGGTCGCCTGGTTTGCTCCGAATGGAGTCATCGGTCGCCCTAGAAGATTGCATAGGAGGTCACAACAAGTCATGGTAAGAGTTGGTCAGCCTGCCCCAGAGTTCACTCTCGAAGGCGTGATTGGTCGTAACTTCGCTACTGTTAATCTGGCAGACTACAAAGGAAAGTGGGTAATAGTCTTCTTCTGGCCGCTTGATTTTACCTTCGTCTGTCCAACAGAGATCAAGGAATTCACCGCTCGTAACAAGGAGATACAGGCGCTGAACGGTCAGGTATTGGGCATCAGCGTGGACAGCAAGTATGCTCATCTGGCTTGGATTGACGAGATCGGTGAGCAAGCATACCCAATGTTGAGTGACATAACAAAGGAAGTCAGCCGTGCCTATGATGTGTTGATTGAAAACGAGGGAATAGCTCAACGAGGAACGTTCATAATTGACCCTCAAGGAATAGTGCGATGGATGGTTGTCAGCGACCTTAACGTAGGAAGAAGTGTAAGCGAGACCATACGCGTGTTGGAAGCCCTACAAACCGGAGAGCTATGTCCGGTTGACTGGCACCCAGGTGAGAAGACCCTGGGCAAGCCGTGAGATATTACCCGAGGTCAGCGGCATTCTAGAGACCGCTGACCTTATCTATTCACAGAGAGAAATTAGAACTGACTCGCAAAAGATTGTGCCTAGTATGAAACTATCGCATTCAATCACCCCAGGGCACTTGGCATAAGTGATCTGTGTGTCACTGACTCTCGACCAATCATAGAAAGAGCTGGCAGTCTGGGACAGATTGACGCTAATACCGAGACAACCTACAATGGACGTATGCCAGTGATTCGTGAAGTTCGTGCCAAGTCCATTCTCACCAAGTCCGGGATTTCCGATTACTGCGTCAACTGCTATACCGGGTGTCTGCACGGCTGCGTTTATTGTTATGCCAGATTCATGAGACGGTTTTCGGGACATCACGAACCTTGGGGCAAGTTTCTCGATATCAAAGTCAACGCCGCCGACGTTCTTGCACGTGAGGTGAAGCGCAGGCCACCGGCCCATGTGATACTAAGCTCCGTGTGTGACGCCTACCAGCCTGTTGAGAAACGGTGGGAACTGAGCCGTAGATGTCTAGGAGTCTTATTAGAGGCAGGCTTCAGCGTGACTATTCTCACAAAGAGCAAGCTTGTTGTGCGAGATTTCGACATCTTGAGAAGGTATGAGCAGTGCGAAGTCGGATGCACGTTAACAACCACAGATGAGCGTCTTCGGTTTCAAATCGAACCTGGTGCATCGCCTACCTTCGAGCGTATTAGGGCACTAGAAGAAGCCTGCAATCGAGGTATCAAAGCATGGGCATTCCTTGGACCATTCATGCCTGAGCTTTCAGACACTGACGAGGCGCTGAACAGTCTAATTTCGGCCGTATCTCGTATACCCTTAGCGTTCATCTATGCCGACAAGCTTAATCCTAAACCTGGCGTTTGGAGTTCCGTGTCTCGTTTTATCCAGCGCTACCATCCCGAACTACTAGCCGTCTATCAAAGGCTGTTTTTTGATTCAGAGCAGCATAAAGCATACTGTGCAGACTTGGGATATCGGCTGAGAAAGACAGCAGAAGCACATGGAATACTAGCCAAGCTCACGACCATATTCTAGCTAGTGTCTGACTTTTGAACTCACGCTCAGCGGGTTTCAGCTCACCACGATCTCTCGTATTTCCTGCCATCGGCGTGCAACAGTATCGCGGAGGTTCGGCTGGCAAATGATCTGAGCGCGACGGCTAAATCGCTCAAATTCCTGAGCGAAATCTGCTGTGAGCTGAGTAAAACCGTAAGAGTTGAAAGGCACGAAACGACTCTTTCCGTCTATCTGAGATCTTACCAAGACATGTAAGTCGCGAAAATCGTCAATATCAAAGACAGTTGTGACCCTTGGAATATCAAGAAGAACCTCGAATCCTGATAGAGACAGTCCCTCTGCATGACTGAGTGCTCTGCAAATCGCGATCTCTTTCTCACGTCGCAGGTTCGGGTTCCAGTACAACTCCTTCACCCTGTCGAGCTCTTTCCCGGACATTGTCAGTTCCTCATCGCTCGCTGCATACTCTGGATATAGGGTAATTCCTCGCTTATACAGTACACGGTCTTTTAGACTTAACATTAGTTGGCCTGACGTCAGACGATTAGCTATGGAAACGAGGTGGTCAATTAGTGCATCATCCGAGAGGGAATAAAAGACAGAAGGACTAATCGCTGCAGAATCAAGGCCATCTTGGACGAATCTTGTGAACATAGCAGTAGCGATACGCACAGCATGATGCCAGTAGATATGTCGAAACATCATGTATTTTGCAAACACAAGGCTTTCCAGCGGGGCTATGCCTTTCTCAGTGATCGCTAGTCTACGTCGTGGCCCATTGATGTCCAGCACAAGAGATTCAATTAACCGATCAGTGTCTATGTGCCCGTAAGGAACACCACATGCAAGAGCGTCCCGCATCAGATAATCCATTTTGTCTGGATCAAGAATGCCACTAAGCATCCTCCCTGGCAATTCCGAAGTCTGGGGATTGGCTATCACGTTAACAACACTTTCTGGCTTAGCGATATGCCATTCGTCTCTTAATATCGAGTAGAGGCTGCCTGGTGACTGGTCACCCAATAAGACATCGGCTACCCGATCTTCGTGGCTTTTGAAGGCGACCTGCTGAGGGTTTTCACCGCCCTGGCTTGGGTACAATAGACGGTCGACGAGGTGGGCGAATGGGTAATGACCGATATCATGAAGCAATGCAGCTGCTAGGAATAGGCGTGCTTCTTCTGGGCTGATTGCTGGATGGTACTCATCGAACCAGTTGATAGGGTTTAGAACCAAGCGCTGGAGGATTTGAACGCCGAGGTGATATGTACCGATAGAGTGTTCGAAGCGGGTATGAGATGCCCCTGGAAAAACGTAATGTACAAATCCAAGCTGGCGTATTCTAGACAGGCGCACGAAATCTGGATGCTCAATCACCTTTCTGGCCGGATTTGCCAGGGGTATATGTCCCCAGATAGGTATACGCAGGTAACCCCCGTCATGAGTGAAGAGAAAGTCAAACAGCTCAAGTGCTCGAGAAGTTCTGGACATTTATAGCCTCGACGTACTGGGTTTGATCTTTGATTTCTGCACCCAAGAGGTAAATCGACTTGCATGTTCTAGAAATCGTAAAAGCGGCTCAGTCGCCTCAGAGCTTCCACTTTCTCTCTATCACCTAGCTTTGCGCGTTCGACAGCGCTCTTGATAACAGAGATTGAACGGTCGTAAATCCGCCTATTTACCGGGTAGGGATGACCGTCCTTGCCACCGTGCGCAAAGCTGAACTTCGCTGGATCACGCGTGCACACCGGCGAACCGTACACAATATCCGCGATCATTGCAAGTGCTCGCACGGTCTTTGGCCCTACCCCTTCGGTTTCAAGAAGCCGAGTAAAGTTGTCGGGTTTTCGCTCGTAAGCTTTCAGTAGAACTCTCTGCAACGAGTCGGGCTTGAGATCCGAAATGAGCACGGCATGGGAAGAAGGAAGTGTCAGCTCTTGCATCCTTTTGATCTCTCGGCAGAGTTTTTCGGGTTTTTCGCAAGCGAGCAATGCTGTTGTATTCCTTGACTGTCCACCCTCAGCAGCAACCATGTTCAATGTAAGCTGGCTATGTGAATCCGAGCAGATTGCAGCATGTGGCTCACAAACAAAGTCGTTCATTTGCGATGATAGCCAATGATAGCGACGTGCCCAGCGGTTGTTTTCGTTCATTCCCTGCTGAATTACCGCCCATGATCCACTGCGATCGAACAAGAAAACATGGTGGTAGAGCTGATAGCCATCCTGGACAGCAGTGTTGTCTATCTTTGCTGACATGCGACTGGCATAGACGAGTTTCTCAGCATCGATATTGATGGAAAAACGGTCAGCGTAGTCGCGGATCTCGTCGGGTGTACGGCGGGATGCTCTCCCCTTTCCTCCTGCCAAGAACAATCCGAGTTCGCCTTCCAAACCCTTAATCCCTTCTTTAATTGCTCCACAGACAGTAGTGGTAACACCAGAACTGTGCCAATCAAAACCCAGCACACAGCCCAGCGATTGAAACCAATAAGGATCGGACAACCTTGCGAGAACTTCGCTTGGGCCGAACTCAACGGCCATGAGAGAGATTATCTCACGAGCCAGCTTGGTCATCCGTGTGAATAACCAAGCTGGCGCCTGTCCCCAATGAAGTGGCAGGTTTGCAGTACCAGACCTCATCCAGTCAAGTCCTAAACCCGAGATGACGGATCAACTTCGGTTCGTTAGCGGTCGGAATGTGTGGGCAACCCGACCGCCAATGAACACTTGAGAATGTAAATCACTTTTTCTCGTAGAAAAAGCGATCGTTTACATCCACCGGCTGGTATGGATCTACACCACCAGGCGCTAAATACCAATATGCGGTGCAGGCATAAAGGGTCGGACGATCGTTTCCAAAGTATTTTTCAATGTTAGCTTCGAATGAGGTTTGGAAAGGCACGTTGTCCACTATATGCCACCGGTTGACCGACACGTGCCCTACGTTACCACCGTCATTTCGGGTTTGATTGTGAAAAGCCCTCTCGAATAGGGTGGAATTACCCCAAGCATATCCAAAATAGTCTTCTGAACCAGTGCCAAACGTAGATGGAAACTTTTCGCCATCGACAAAGAATTTCTCGTCGCCTTCGCCCCACCAATCACCTTTTGGATTCCAAATCTCCAGCATGACACCTAGGTATCGCCCACGACCTTGTGTAACCAATATCGGCCAATCAGGCCACCGGTCACGCTCTTGATGGGTAAAGGCATCCCTATGCCACTTCGCATGGAAACGACCCAGTTGATCGACGGGTCGATTCACGGGGGCATGAGTGATGGTTAGCTTTAGGGGCAGCGTCTCTTTGCCATCATTAATCAATTCCACTACAGCACGCCTAGCAAACGGCATGTACCAGTACGAATAGAAATACTCATCGGTCATGCCAGCAACAAGTGACTTGTACTTATTGATACCCGGTCCAGTACCAAAAAAGTCGCCAAGAGGCACCCAAACACTAGGCTGCTTTTCACCATCCCACTTAATGCTCAGAACGACTGACCTGAGCGCTGCAAGGACGTCCTTAACCGACGAGGGATCTACCGCAACCTTAATACTGGTGATTGCACGCTGTCCCGTCAAGATTGTAGCAACTGATGTCCGGCCTGGAGAAACTCGTAGGCTGCGGATTACTTTTAGTTCAGCTTTTCTCCCATTAGGCGAAAAACAAGTAGCGGGATCTGTGCCTAATTTGTTTGCAAAGAAATCATTCACGGTTTCCAGACAACGCTTTTCCTCTGGAGACAAGTGCCGTTTGAAGGTCGGTACGATCGTCTCTTTAGGAAACTTTGAATATGTGAAATGGTAGAAAATTCCCCACCCATGACCTGCGACTATCTTACAGGATTTCTGGAACGGGATCGGAATATAGGAGTTGTATCCGAGGGATGCTTTGTAGACAAGGGACGGATAGACAAAAGGCTCATTCGCGTGGTTGAAATACCCGACGAATGGAAAATCCACAGTCGGTTTCGAGTCACCGTCCAGATATATTGCGACATGGCCATTGCCTGGTCCTGCAGTCCAGATACGCCATATACACCCAGGGCCCTCGATTTCTGCGAGAACTTGAGATTCGCCCTCAGTTCTTACGATTCCACGATCGTCTCCGTTCGCATCCCAATTCAGGTACTTGTTGGTTGCTTCATCGTAGCGACTGGCTCGATCATAACTTGAGCACTGAGCGCAGATCTCGCCTTGAAGTGGTAGCACAGCCAGAGACTCAAGATCAACCATTCTCTTGACTAGATCCACATAAGTTAGTTTTTCTGCCGCACACACTGCGGAGCTTATCAGGATACAGAGGACAAGGAAAAGCCCAATCTTTTTCATACCCTTCTACCTCCAAGAGTTTGGTATACATAGTTACGACCGAAGCTACATATGCCTAATCTACTTCTGCATTCTATCCACGCATGCGAGAAATGTCAAACAGGGAAGTCAATAACTGCCCGCGTTCGTCAAGGCTTTCTGATAACAGGCAACCGATCCAAAGCCACTTTTCTGCATAACTAGTAGACTTACTCAAGCATTTCTCGGTATGCATAAGCCCGTGAGGGATCATCACCTTCAGGATACGTCCAGACCTACTAGTGATGGAACAGGCGTATGCTTGTAAACGCCATAACCATACCGTGCTCATTTGCAGCCGCGATAACGTCTTCGTCTCGATTCGAACCACCGGGTTCAGCGACGTATTTGACTCCACTCATACTCGCCCTGTCTATGCTGTCTCGGAACGGGAAGAAAGCATCGGAGCCGAGGGAAACGCCTGCCAGGCGATTCAACCACTCACGCTTTTCGGCTTCGGTGAGCTTTTGCACTTCACCTGCAAGATTTGCCTTTAGCAATTGTTCTTCTGGCGGACTCAATTCATCGGACAAGAATTGATCAATCACGTTGTTCTTTTCCGCACGATTCAGCCCGGGGCGAAACTCCAAACCTAACACTCTCGGATGCTGTCTTAGCCACCACAGGTCAGCCTTGTGTGCAGCGAGACGTGTGCAGTGTACCCGGGACTGTTGACCCGCGCCAACGCCAATCGTCTGGCCATCGAGGGCAAAACAGACAGAGTTTGACTGTGTATACTTGAGGGTTATCAGCGCTACTATCAAGTCCCGGACTGCCTCCTCCGGAAACGACTTTTTCTCTGTCACGATGTTAGTAAGCAACGAGGGTCCGATCTGAACGTCATTGATATGTTGATTAAGTGTTACTCCGAAGATCTGCCTAGATTCCATCTCGGGAGGAACGTAATCAGGGTCGATTTGAAGTATCAGATACTTGCCCTCGCGCTTGGCTCTCAAGACTTCGAGTGCATCATCATCGTAGCCAGGAGCAATCACGCCATCGGAAACTTCTCGCTTGATAAGTAAAGCTGTGGAGAGGTCACAGCGGTCGCTCAGCGCCACGAAGTCGCCGAACGAGGAGACTCTGTCCGCGCCACGTGCACGAGCATAGGCTGTGGCAAGGGGAGATAGTTCCATATCATCCACAAAATACGCCTTCTTGAGCACGTCGCTGAGAGGAATACCAACTGCTGCGCCGGCGGGACTGACATGCTTGAACGATGCAGCGGCGGGCATTCCGAGAGCGGCTCTGAGCTCTTTCACCAGTTGCCATCCATTCAGCGCATCAAGGATATTTATGTAACCTGGCGCACCATTTAGTACTTCCAGGTTCGGGCTTGAATCCCCCAGCACAATGCTGGCAGGCTTCTGATGAGGGTTGATTCCATACCTAAGAGGGATTTCTCTCGCTGGCATTCTATGGTACCTCCAATCAAAATTGATTTGTTCTATAATTTGTGTTGTGCCGACTTCGAGAATATAAGGCAGCGCAATTCATGACTCTAGAATATAGAAATGCCTGGACAGCGGTAGTCTGCCCAGGCGATCGGCAATTCATTAAACATCGGCGCTTCACGCGGTCAATTCCGCTTGTTATCGCCAGTCACGCCGAGATTCTCCGGTTATTCAATTCGGCAGGCTAACAATATTGTACGCTACTGGTTCTCATCCGCATTTGGAGTATCCGCAGAAGCGGCAAATAATGCAGCCGCTTTCGTGTTCGACAGCCCCTCCACAGTCCGGACAGGCGCCAACGAGGTTATCTAGTGCACTCGACCATTTGCTAACAGTTTCGCCGGCTTGACCTGTTTGCTTATACTGCAGGTAATGTTCTAGCGCGATACCGATGGCGTCTGGGCAGGACAGAACCTTGCCGCCCTGGTCCCAGCATGGGGACGGGCACACATTTCCACGCAATTGTTTGATTATAGACTCGGGGCCGACACCGGCGCGAAGAGCTGCTGAAATGACTCGAGAAACGGCATCCAGCTGAGAGGACGCGCAACCACCCGATTTGCCCATTCTCGCAAAGACCTCGCAAAGCCCTTCCTCATCTTCATTGATCGTGACGTAGAGACTGCCACAGCCAGTTTTCACCTTTTCAGTGACTCCATAGGTACGAGTCGGTCTAGGTCTTGGCGCTCGTGCACCCGTTTCCGCTGCGGTAGCAGGTTCCTTCTTCGATGTACCTAGACTCAATACCTGTCCCTCTCGGCTGCCGTCACGATAGACTGTCACACCTTTACAACCAAGGCGATAAGCCAGCTTGTAGACTTCGGCGACGTCCTCCGGGGTAGCCGAGTTCGGAAAGTTGACTGTCTTCGAAACAGCGTTGTCCACGTACTTCTGGAAGGCAGCCTGCATTCTCACGTGCCACATTGGCGCAATATCGTGTGCTGTAACAAAGACTCTTTGGACGTCTGATGGCACAGCATCAAGGTCTTTCACAGTACCACGTCGAGCAATCTCTCTCATCAATTCGTCAGAATAGAAACCACGCTCGCGGGCTATTTTCTCGAACAAGGGGTTTACTTCCACCAACTCTGTTCCGTCCAGTACGTTGCGCACATAGCAGACAGCGAACAAGGGTTCGATGCCACTCGAGCAACCGGCTATAATTGAAAGAGTTCCTGTTGGGGCGATGGTTGTAACCGTTGCATTGCGCATTTTGATTCCGTCCGGAACGTCGTAAATACTCCCCTCGAAGTTCGGGAACGGCCCACGCTCAGCGGCTAGTTCAGCAGATGTCTGCCGAGCTTCAGTTTCAATAAACTTCATAATTTCTCCGGCTAGACCAACTCCCTGTTCGGAGTCGTAGGGTGTTCCGAGCATAATAAGCATATCAGCAAACCCCATGACCCCTAGACCAATCTTCCGGTTGCCATGGACCATATCTTCTATCTGCTGAAGAGGATACTTGCTCGCGTCTATGACATCGTCCAAGAATCGAACAGCCATGCGAACGGTTTTCCCCAGCTTGATGTAGTCAACCTCTGGTTTGCCGTTGTTATAGGCAACCATTTTCGAAAGGTTGATAGACCCCAGGTTACAAGCTTCATATGGAAGCAAAGGTTGTTCTCCACAAGGATTTGTGCTTTCGATCTCCCCCAGTCTAGGAGTGGGATTGCCTCGATTGACTCGGTCAATGAATATAATCCCTGGCTCACCATTCCGCCATGCCATATTTACGATCATGTCGAAGACTTTTCTAGCGTTGAGTTGTTTTACAGCTTGGCCCGTGCGCGGATTGATCAGATCGTAATCTTCGTTCTTTTCTACGGCTTTCATGAAGTCTTCGGTGACGAGCACAGAGATATTGAAGTTCGTGAGCTTATTACCTTCTTTCTTAGCTGTGATGAAATCGAGAATGTCCGGGTGATCGATCCGCAGACAGCCCATATTTGCGCCTCGGCGTGTGCCACCTTGTTTGATAGCCTCGGTTGCGGCATTGAACACTTCCATGAAAGAGATCGGACCGCTGGACACGCCGTTCGTGGACTGAACGACATCACGTGCAGGTCTGAGTTTAGAGAAGGAAAACCCGGTGCCACCTCCGCTCTTGTGGATAAGGGCTGTATGTTTTATGGCCTCGAAGATGCTTTCCATAGAGTCTTCGATTGGTAGCACGAAGCACGCTGCGAGCTGGCCCAATTCACGGCCGGCGTTCATGAGGGTCGGGCTGTTCGGAAGAAACTCAAGTTCCGACATCATGCGATAGAATTCGGCTTCTATTTCCTCGATTTCGGCTTCAGTCTTGCCATAGTAGGCCTCGACTTCCGCTATAGCATGGGCAACCCGGTGGAACATTCCCTCTGGTGTCTCAACGGGATTGCCGTGTTCGTCTTTCTTGAGATAGCGTTTCTCAAGTACAGTGATGGCATTCTTGGTAAGCATCTTCGATCCTCCTGGCAAATATAGTACCGGTTCAAACCGGAAGACTACGAATTATGTTCGCCGACAGCGAATCTTCGGGCGGTGGGAACCTCTTCCGCCAGCTTTCCTAGGTTGTAAACGAGTACCGTGTGAATGTATCCGACGCGTACTAGGCATCCAGCGGCTCGTCAGAATCCAATACTTCGACCAGTTCTTTGAATTGTGTTGCGTCTTCGAATTCACGGTATACTGATGCGAACCTAACGTAAGCAACGCGGTCGAGCTGTCTGAGTCTTTCAATAACCATATCCCCTATTTCAGCGGATGTAACTTCCTTATCACCTCGGTTGTACAACACTCGTTCGATTTCGTCTACTGCTGCTTCTAGGTCTGCTATACTCACCGGTCTCTTTTCACAGGCGGTTAACATTCCCTTCAAAATCTTTGCTCGGTCAAATGGCTCTCGCCGTTGGTCTTTTTTGACGACTGCCAGGCGAAGTTCTTCGATATCCTCGTAGGTAGTAAATCGGCGACCGCATGCCAAGCATTCGCGGCGGCGTCGTATTCCCTCACCTTCGCGTATGGAACGAGAATCCAAAACTTTGTCATCTTTGTGACCACAATAAGGGCATTTCATGATACAAAAGCCACCAATTTCTACAATATGTTGTAGGTTCAGGCATTCTAACACACAATATATACCATGTCAAGCAATTTTTTAATAGCAAGGAAAGTGTTTTTGGAGGTTTTCTTTGGACAATTTGCCAAAGGGACATGATGAGCGGGGTTTCTGACCCTCGTGCACTCAGGAGGGTTGGAGAGTACAAGGGTTATGACACATAACAACGCCTATCCGTATTTCCCAGGCCAGAAATCGTACGTTGGTATACCAAGGACAATACCGATAATACTCCATAAGCTACCAACCGTAATCTCTCCCAAGATGAGACCAAAGAAGAATGGAAGAAAACGTCTATATGTCTTGAGACCACCAAATCTAAGCGTAAAGAATTTCGCTGTGCTGCCGATGAGTAGAGGCATCCAAAGTTGGCTAACACCCCAACTGTTTGAGATAGCGTAGGCCAATGGATGGAAAGGAAACCATTGAAAACGAAGTCGCACCCAACTCATAGCAGTGGATATTGCAAACCCAACTCCAACGAAAAGCAGTGCAGTTTTATTCGGGGGTGTGGGTTGAGTCAACCAATTAGCCAGCGCATTCCAGGCACTGGCGCCGAAACCCAAAGCCCAACCTTCCATGCGCGCAGTCGCTCCTCCCAAACGGTAGTATGTATGGAGGAGCATCCAAAAACCTATCGGCATGGCTAGGGTTCCGGCGATCAACATTGCCCAGAACATTTGCCGGGCTGGGGAGCCGGCCTTTTCCGCAAGCTTGTAGGATTCCAACTGATGTGGTGCCGGGTGGCTGGCGTATGTTCTGTTGAACCAGTAGAACAAAGAAAAGCCGACGAGGTCTTGTGAGGGAACATTCTCTGTGCCGGCCGCTGTAAGAACCAAGTGTTGGGGTCCCATGACGTGCATATCGTGCGTTGGGAAACCGATTTCTGCGCGGATACGGCTGATAATCACTGCGAACACGAAATAGAGAACAAAGAAGGTGCTTATCACCCACAATGACATACCGATTTGATAGGCAAAAAAGCAGAGAAACAGTAGCCCGGAGATTAGTCCTAATATCGCAGTTCTGTAGCTAATAGCCTCCCCTGACTCGTCTTCCTCTTTGCTCCTTAAGAATGCCGTACGAAAGACTCTTCGTATGTAATGCCTACTGGCCCACATGCTCGTCACAAAGAAGCCTAGGTAAGCACCGTATGATTGGCTATTTAGGTATGGATAGCCTGTATCAAAACCTCCGCCCATTACTCGAAGTTCATTAAGGCCCAATGCTTGGCACCCTACTAACTCAAGCTTCACCAACCAATAGAAGATCCAGCAAGAAAAGGACATTTCGAGAGGCATTAGAAAGGCAATACCTATGGCCCAAAAATAGAAGCCAAGGGGAATGCCACCCATAGCGTTCCACGGCGGGGTGGTGACATACTGACCTATGTCTCTGCGAACAATTCGCAGATGTGGAACTGACGGGTACAGATAGTTCAGGCCGGCTAAGAAAGTCAAGGTACCGGCGATGGCAAACCCGAGCCACATATACTTGTTTTTAAACAGGGATCCTGTCTCTTCTGTCATTTCGAGAGGGAGCATGATGACTGGAAATGTCAGTCGTTCCGAATCCATCCATTGCTTACGAAGGATGCTATTAATGCACAGCATAGTGAAAATGAGTACTGCACAGAATGCAGACCAGCAGAGAATCGGAATCAACCACGGCATGAAGTTCGCGGATTCGTATAAGCTCGTGTTACCGTTATAGAAACCCCGCAGAGCGATAGGATCACGCACTGTCAACCAACTTGGCAGTCTTCCGATGAACAACCTGTCCCAGTTATTCTCGGGACTCTTGAATTGGAACGCATATCCCATGAGAGAAACCAAGATCTCCATCATGTTGTGCGAACAGACAGCGCTTGTGATAGAGACCATCGCATAGATGGTGAGGAGTTCCATGCGCCTTAGAGCATTCTGCGGAGATACCCTTCGCACCAGAAGGTTAAGTGCAGTAACGACCAGTAGGGTAAAGACACAGTTGTAGAAGGGAGCAGCGTAAGTGGCAAATGAGTACCTTACTACTTCCAGTTGTACTATCCAGTAATCATTTATGACAGCCAGGATCAATGCCAATATGACGGCGCGAAGGGTTACTCTGTCGCCAATGCTAGAGACGATTCTGATTGCCCCGGTATTTTCGCTGGATAGTACGGGGGTTTTCATCGTGTAGTCTTATGGTATTGTACCGAGGGTGATTTGTAAACAGTATTATTATCTGCGAGTGAATCTAACACAGGATAGATTATCGGCAACTACGGGCAACAAGCGCGAGCTGTTATCTGATCGGTTAGGAAGAAACTTACGTCGTAATCAGAATCCACAAGCTCGGGAATCAAGATGCGAACACATTCCCAATCGCTATCCAGATCCAGCATGAACACTGCCCACGATATCCCAGACCACACACGGGGAACAAGCGGGGGAACTCGGTATGGCTCCATCCAGATGCCGTCAAGCCACACTGCACATTGTGAAAGCCGCGGTTCCATTGAATGCCGGAAAGGCTGAGAGTCTTTCAAGTATTTGATGATGACCACCATGGTAGCATCAGTGGAATGTGGCCAATCCTCACGACATGCGCTACCACTGACATACGATAGTGGGCGAATGATCAATTGCTTCTGAGATTGAACAATCTCCCTCTCGTCGACAGCAACATAAAAGAGATTCTCATTGCCGAATTTTACAAGTCCATACTGAGGTGTACCCGGGTACAACACAACAAAACTAGCATGTCCAGAGGTCGCTACTGGTTGGTTATTGATGTACAACTCGCCTTTGCAATCGGGTAAATTCACTATCAATGGTAGGCCGCTCCAACCATGAGGTATGAGGGTCTTGGATACGAAGGTACTACCTGTATCGAAGTAATCTTGTCTGAGATGTAAAGCTATGCCATCCAACAGGTGATCAGGGATAGGAACTCGGGTAACATGCATGGGCCTATTCTTGTGGAGACGGCGTTTGACCTCTAGCAGCTCGCAATGCTGTTGAGATGGGCCTACCTCTAGCCATAAGACTTCCCATGGGTCTATGTGTGCATGGAAGTGCCCACCGTCTGCCGGTATCGCAGCGACTTCTGTGTCAGGGAACAGTTGAAGGCAAACATTTCGAACGGCGGGATCACATCCCAAATCGGTGGCTTTGACCGTGAAGCTCTTCGTCTCCCAGGATGGGTTAAAGATAGCTACTAATCCCCGACCATTGGCAACGTTGGACCAACCGTATACTTCACCTGCTGTGGGATCACCTAGGATACGCTTTTGACTACCAAAGCTAGTATTGTAGATGCGCCACAGCTGAACCACTCTTTCGAGGAACAGTTTATCATCCTCATCTAGCACACCCAGGTCGCCACAAAGGAAAAGTTGGTTCGACCTGGACAGCGACATGATGAGGCTTTTTCTCCAGAACTGCTTCCCACTCCAGTAGTTAAAATCAGCATAGCCGATATAAGTTCCGGCGTCCAACTCGAAGAACCGATGATCCAAATCTGTATGATGGATCAGATTATCTCGATAACTTGGCGCCGGAACATCTGAGACATCTTCCTTGCCGACGACGATAAAATCAACAAACCGCAACCACCATGGAGAACGCGTAAAACAAGTAGCATAGATCACTACACTACTATCAGCGGCCTTCACAGCAGCGAAAACGTCCATCATATTACGAGCGGCTTGGTAGCGCATATACTTTCCTAGCAGGTGGCCGTGGCTCTCATTCTTGCAGTCCCAATTAACAAAATCTGTTTTGATCAGCTTCAGGTTATACTTGCTGATCAATTCCAGCAAGGAGGTCTGTAGACTCTGAATGAATTCACTTCGGGCTGGGCAACCTATTCCAAACCACATACCCAATTTGAGACCCGCCGCCTGAAGTTTCTCTGCAAACTCTCCAAAACTATTGCCTGGAAAACGGTTCTTACAATCGACTTCCGCGTACCTGCCGGTATCTTGCGGGTGAGCATTATCGTCCCAGTAGCCATAGTCGAGGATGTAGTATTCGAAAGGAATCCGCCATTCCGTCTTCAGATGGACCAAATGATGAAGCTGTTCGTTCGCTACGTCTGCGTTGGGTCCCTCCCATTCGTGGGCACCCCAAGAACAATAGCAGGCAAAGAGACTGTTCGATGTTCGTAACCTAAGGTTGTCAACATAGGTCCTGAAAGCCTCCTCAGGAACCTGAGAAAGCACAAATATGGCTTGCTCAGTCTGATAAGTATCGCCTGGGTAAAGGGTAACCGCCGGATAGTACTCCAAGGAATACTCTGAGCCACTGATGATGCTTTCGGATTCGGGGAACTCTATAGCAGTAAAACCTACACCTTTCACGAATACTGGCCAACCTCTTCCGCCACCTGAAAGGCAAACCGTGTCCGGCATATGCACCTTCTCTAGCACTACATCGAACAGAGTCCAAGGATTATCGCTTGAATTCTCGATGCTTAACGACTTGAGGAGGTGCACACCCTCGACTCTCGTGTGCACCTTTATACGCAATCCACTCTCACGGTGGACATAATTCAGCACTGCCGACTTTGAATCGTCTGCTTTGACATCCGAATATTGGCAATCGGCAGGAGCAATCTCGAGAGTTGGAGATGCACTGCCATTGGGACCGACCCGCAGGATAAAGTCTGTACTCTTAACAGGCCGGATACTGACGCCTATCGTGAGGTCACCAAACTCTAGGGTTTCTTGTCCGGTGGTTTCGTGCAAACGATACACGGACTCATTCTCTATCCGAATTGTCTTATTCAATCGAGTCTCCCCGAAACTAAACAGCAACAGGTTTACAGCAATTCGATCAACGGGGGGTTTATATAGCCATGATACTGCTCACCGACGCCGGCGGCAAATACGTCGCCATCATGGAAATATAGACGGTATGCAAAGGCAAATAGTTCGCCAGATTTTACGATATGGCTTCCATCAACATTAGGATTGTTCAGATAAGCGGACAAAGCAAACGGGTTTGCTGCGAACAATCCATAGTCCCGAACATGCCAGCGTGTGGGATAGCCGAAGTTCTCGGGAGTATCAAAGATCGCTATGCCCATAGCCCGGCCGTCTACGGGACCGGAATAGTCACACCAGTGCGCTGGCTTTCCCCATGTCTCGGCTTCCGTTATGCCTGCGTATGAGTTGGTTATAATACCTCCCTTGTCGCCATCCATACTGGTGGCCACTCGCACAGACACAATGCCGCCCTCTTTCGTGTCGCCAAATTTCACATCACCTTCGGTAGCACGAAATGCGACTTCGAGGTCGATCATTCTGCCAGTCTCAGGGAGATTGTATACAGTTATGGTGCGGACTTCTTCCATCAATTTTTTACCCTGGTTGTCAACCCAATCGTTTAATACTCGAACTCGGCTCAAGACCGGCCCATCAAATTTCTCCAAGAACTTCCGGTGAACGATGCGTCCGCAGCCCTCTTCCTCTGACCAGTTGTCCACACCGTTTATGTCTCCATAGGCAACGTAGAGGGAGCGATGATGTTTGTGATCGGTTGTTTCTCCGGGAAGGTCTTTGACCATGGGGAAGTTCCGAGTCATACCTTTGCCACCAGGGCCAACAACGGGGTATAAGAACGGACGTATTATGTCCCCGCCATAATGATAACTTGTGAAGAGCTCGCCACCAATCTTGAAGTCGACTTTCTCTTTGCCGTCGTCGAGCACTTCTACTAAAGTGGGCGTTGGCGCATTGTTTATGGGAACAATCTTATACTCCCTGCTCTCCCCAATCGATAGAGCGCCAACAATCCAGTATAGAAAACGCTGGTTGTTATTTGACACAATCTGCGCTGGGAACAATCGTCCGGTTTTCGTGCACTCCAGCGCCATAAATTCCGGGACTTGCGTATCTTCTACCGGCATGCAAACCGGTAGATTTCTACATTGATGCCGCTTGGCTGTAATTTTGACGTTCTTACCAATCATAATGTCCTCCAATTGCACGTATGTCAGACCAACTACAAAGGAAGGTTAACTCGCTGGCTTGTCTCAACTGACCGCCTGATTGCCTCTAGCACTTCTACTGACTTTCGACCTTCATATCCATTCACCTGTACCTGAGTACCGTTCGTTAGTGCGCTGATCATGTCCTCTGTAGCATTCTTAGGACAAGGGTCGGGTATCGGCGCCACTAGATCAACACCTTCGGCGCCGATCCATTCTGCGGAGCCCCGAGTGGTCAACACCGCTCCTTTGTCACCATGGATCTCGATTCCTGCGTAGCAATTACGTGGGAAGGTTGTCGTACCGACGATTACCCCTCTGGCGCCACTCTTGAACGTGAGAAACACGGTACCTAGGTCCTCGCCTTCGATATCATGAGCGTAGACTCCTGCTTCGGCGTAAACAGACTCTACGGGCCCCATCATCCAGAGGAGCTGGTCGATAAAATGCACTGTCTGATTTGACAATGAGCCTCCACCGTCTAGCTTCCATGTTCCGCGCCAGCCACCATTCGCATCGTAATAGTCCTGACTTCGGAACCACTTTAGACGTGCTTCCCCCAAGATTAACTTACCGAGAAGACCTTCTTGAATGGCTTTCTTGATTGTACGCTGAGTTTGATCATAGCGCATATCAAAGTCGACTGCTAATTTGACTCCTGAACTCTTGCATTCTCGAATCATCTCGTCGGCTTTCTGCAAAGATACTTCCATGGGTTTGGTGGTAATAACATGTTTTCCTGCTCTAGCAGCCATGATCGCATGTTCGCCATGGAGACCACTGAAGGTCATGACATAAATAACATCTATGTCTTCCCTATCCAGTAGCGGCTTATAGTCCGCATACCAGTCTACCCCGTACCGCTCGCCAATTTGCTGGGCTCTATCGGCTCTGATATCCGCGACTGCAACGAGACGTGCTCACTCGGTCTCGTGTATGACTCTACACCGATTTGCACCCATACCAAGTCCAACTACACCAAATCCTATATCCTTTGCCATATGTGCTCACCAGTATCTTGTAAATTAGTCTAGACTTCAGCGCAATTTGGGAGACTTGCTAGTGGATAGGATCCCTAGTGGCAGCCCCTAACACTGTACTACCTGGAGCCTTGGGTGTCAACATTAGGGAGCTGTTGGGGTATTGTAGGGCCAGCAACCCATATCAATCCGGGAGTCCGTTCCCGGGTCGACTTCGTTCGGATCGCCTGCGTCTATGCACGCTGATCCCGGCATTAACCGGAAATCGAGTAAGGAAATATCTCTAAACAACGGATCGACACTAATGCATCCTTCGGCAGGCACTATACCGAGATAGTCGCTTGATGAGTTGCCATAAACATTTGAATAGTAAACTTGTGTATTAGGAGTGTCGGATCGAACGCCGACCCCGCCGTTAAAGGAAATCACACTATTCTTCATGAGGGTGGTTGAGTTTGCGCTTATGGCCAAGCCGTCAAGAAGATTACAGGCAATAGTGCAGTTGGCGATGACAGCTGTGGAGCGACTGATCCATGCAGCGTGAACACAAGCAGATATCTCAGAGTATTTCATATCAAGTGACGAGTCGACACATTCGACAGCTGGGAACTCACGAGCGTCATCCATGCCAGCGTATCTGATTATGCAATGTTCCACTGCTGCACTAGTGTTACTCAGCGATATCCTGCCCCAATCGCCGGGCTGTGCAGTAGTAGACATTCCGTCTCCGTTTGTATCCCCATAGATCGAGTCATCCTTCAACGACGTGAGTACGACGGGCTTATCGGCTGTGCCAGAGATATTCACTGTACCGCTCAGCACCAAGCTGGTTGTGGAGCCAAGATTCGCACGCGACCCCACTTTTATAACTACACCAGGCGTAACAGATAGGGAACTACTGCTCGGCAGGATAAAATCTCGGCCATCCGGGCTCCAAAAGATGTAAGGCACTTCGGTTACATTCAGTGTCCCGCTTTTAAGCTGTAGTCCAGGCCGCAGCCAAAGGCCGTTGAAGTCGTTGCTGGCCAGCTTAAGCCCAGAAAGTTCTGGCTGCGCACCGAGCGTGAATGCCACAGGAAAGACATTCTTTTCAAAACGGCAGTTCTTTATCGTTGGTGTTGGCGTACGAGACTCTACGACTCCACACTCCTGTCCGCCGTCCCATCCACCATATTTGAAAACAGCATTTTCGATAATGGAAGAGTCGGCACTTGAGGCCGAGAAACTCACCGTCCCCCAGTCACCAGAAGCTGGCCTAGTCATGTCACCATCGCCGTTTGTATCACCATCCACAGAATCGTCTCGAATGGAGGTAAAGGTAATAGGTTTTTCGGGTGTTCCCACCGCAATGAGAGAACCGTAGACCCAAAGCGACGCATTGTTATAAGGCTTGCCCCCTTTTCCAAACTTCAGAACAGCCCCAGGCTCGACAGTTACTTTAACTCCAGCTTGTATCTTCGTATCATCGGTAAATATCCACGGGTTACCTGGAATCGCATACAACGTCATATCCTCGGTTATTTTGCCTGACAACTCAAATCCACCGGATACAAAAGTGTCTGGATTTCCCTCTTTATCGTAGAGGCTTATGTTGCCTGCTTTGTCAGTGCACATCAACTTGAAATAGTAGATTGTTGTACGCTTAAGTCCCCTCACAGTCGTGACATGTCTGGTTGAGTATTCAGTGCTGTAGTATTCCAACCCTAGTTGCGGAGACGGGCCGTACATGACTAATCCATCTGTTGGTTCATCGGTTTCCCACTCAAGTGTGACTGAGTCTGGCGTTCTTCCGGTGACCCTGACGTTGTAGATGGATGGAGATAGGCCGTCCACGTTAGCCGTTTCGCGATAGAGTTTTCGGCCAGCCGTATATGCCGCGGTGATAACATCCTCACGGCGCACTTGGAGCACACCGTCGGGTGTCGGTAAACCCTCGGCAAGATTGATCGCGCCAACGAAACCACCTGGTAGTCTTTGGTTAGACATACGAACCGGTTCTGGGTAGGACTCTGCCAGGCTCGAGGCCACGAGAGATGGCGTATCAGAACGGGCGTGCTGACGATTAGCACCGCCTTCAAAAACACTTATGTACACTGTGTCCCCAGGACGGTAGGCGGGACGGTCGAAGCAAATGAGGCCATGCACGCTAGTAATCGCCACGTCGTCAACGAACCAGCCATCGTTTTCCCCAGCGTCTACCGAATTGTCAGACTCCATTCGAAATCGGATGATCACCCGCTTGCCTGCAAAATCCTCCAGGTCAAAGATTACCCTCTCCCAAGCTATGTTTCCGGTCCAGCCACGCGCGTTTGCGGTGGGACATGTTGCGCCTAGCTTCTTATACGATGTGCCCTGGACCATGCGAGACTCGGCAAGCGTATGCCATGTTTTGCCCCTATCTACGGAGACCTGAATATAGCCACCGTCGTAATTCTTTTCTGACACCATGCGATGCCAGAAAACAAGTTGTGGCATAGGTACTCCCTTTAAGTTGACTTCGGGTGTATCCAGGACACATGTAGAGGGATGGGGATAGTCGTCTACGTGCCAGGCAAAGTGCTTGCTATGAAAACCTAACTTCGTCCGCGTCCACAAAGGTATGCTGCCTGCCAAGACCTGGGATGTCCACACGCCCTTGGCCGCCGCACCACCAGGCTCAATGTCATCGAAAAACAATGTAGTAGCAAAACGAGTTTGAAACTGCATAGTGTCCAGACACACTTTACTGACGTTGCCAGCTTCGTCTCTTGATTCGATCGCATAGTAGTAAAGGTTGTCTGGCTGTAAGTCGTTTACCCTGAGTACATGGTCCGTTGACAGATCAGCAGAACCAACCAATGAGCCCAAAGCAGGTGTCAGTCCGTATTCTACCCGAGCGTCCGCCAGTTCGTCTGTTTGCCAGGAGATGCGAGCAGATGTATCCTTGATGGCATTCACACATATATTCGATATAACGGGCGGGACGTCGTCAATCTGTGCGGCCGCTCGCGCTTCGCGGCTAGCTCCCGAACCATCGTCTTGATCCACATACAGCACAGTGATCGTATCACCATGCTTCACCTGCAAGATACCGTCTTGGGTCGCTGGATTCAAAGACAAGCCCAGACGGCCTGAGAATAGCCCAGTATTCGGGCCCACCTCCGTCAAAGTTATCATTTGGCCGATGACATCCGTGTCGCTGGCTACAGGGACCACGACGGTATCGGGACTCGAATGATCAGCGTTGAGGTCATAGTCGACGAGACGGATAAGCGGTGATGCTGAGGATTTGTATTTTCGAGAATCAAAGCTGATGGTACCTTTGTGAAGGCTGTTATATACTGTCATCTCGGGGTCGCCAAAAAGAATTAGATTCATATAGCACCAGCGCATCACGGGCTCGTCCAAAGTACCAATCAAATCCTCTTTTGCATCCTGAAAAGCGGCCCCCAGGTGTGTAAGGGAGGCATCAGTTTGTCCCTCTGCGAACAAAGCATCAAAGAATTCTTGATCGAAATAATGGGAAGGTCCAGCCGTTGGATCGGCCGGTGTATACCATCCGTACCGGGAATTGAATATGCCAGCGAAAGCGCCATTCGCCATGGTCACTATTTTCTCGCCGATGCAGTCATCTGTACCTGAGGTTGCGGTATCAAACGCACCTGCATAACAGCCTTGACTATAGACTAAGAAAGGATACACATTGGTCAATCCCAGCACCTGGTGCATTTCCAGTCCCAGGCAGTAGGTTTCGTCACTATGGCCAAGATGGTTTATGATATGGGGTGAAGCATTCAAAGCAGCCAGCACATTTGCAGTCGAAAAGCTATTATCCCGGTCGTACAATCTTAGGTGACTGTATCCAGGCGGCATTTGAACAGCTATTGCCTCTTTAGAGTCCGAACCGAAGGTTTGTGCGTCAAGCTGCTCGCCAATCCACACCATTGCATCGAGATTAGGTATGCCGTACTGCTCATACTGCAAAGTCTTCCGCACGAAGTTGGTCACTTCTTCTTATGTGCCGACGGGTGCTCGGCCAACTAGCACCTCGGCCAGAAGGTCCACCTCACCACCACCTACACCATCGTTAGGCTCACCATATACTGAATCACCATCAGAGTTCCAATCGCCGTCGAGGGCAGCGTAATAGAGATCGCATGGCATAGAATGGTCGAGGTAGTTGCCTACTTCGCCAAAGACGCCTCTCGCAGGAATGATGTCATCGTCTCCACCCAGGAGAACATACTGAGTCCCCTCACTTAGATAGCAGTCGCGAATGTAATTTCTTATTTTCTCAGGAAGATCCAGACCCGTGCCAGTTGCTTCGATCTCTTCGACTAACGCCGTTTTGCAATGCAATCCCTTAAGTTCTTTCCACTCGAGTAATGGCAGGAAGGATGGTAGCAACCGAGAGGAGGTTATTAATAGATACTCAGCAGTTCCCCCCTATTCTCCGACTGTACTGGATATGTGCTAAGAGCTTGGCTATTCTCCAATCGTATTCGCTTGGGCAACATTCGGAGTGATTTCCGCTCTTGTATGGAGACCGAGCGATTTTGTGTTTTGATAGCAAGGTGGGCCTTAGTTATTATTGTGATACGTCCTGATGCGGGAACGTAACGTACTGGACACACGTTTACGATGGCCACCCTATGACCACGTATAGTTTGTTCACCAAGGACATGCACTGGCTCTTTAGGATAAGGACTGGATGAACGGTAGATCTCTTCATTTCGCAAGTTCTTACCCGCAGGTGGTAGGCCTATGGGCCTTACCTCCTTTTGGTATTGGATTTCATATGTCCCCGGCAGAATTGACTGCTTGTCAATCTCCAGCCAAACTTTCGACAATGACCGACCATACGGGAGGAGCACAGTGAGAGTCTTTACGGGTAGCAGTGGTTCACCAGTCGTTCCAAGGACAGTCAGCCCTTCCATGCGAATCAAATGGCCGCCGTCTACCTCCGAGATTGCAGGCATCTCAAAGTGACATGGAATGCGCAAAGTGTCTGCATATAGGGCTACGCACATGAAGAAGACTATCGCGAAGACAACCGCCGTCAGGTGGTTTGTTCTCATCTCCTGCTCCCCAGCCAGCTAAACGAATGAGCTTGTAGACAAGAAGCCGGTCGTGAAATCTGGAGAACACGCCGGCTTCTATGGCCATTCTAGCAACGTATCTATTAGGAGTCAACAGGTATTTATACCAGGGTTGATGCTCTTTTCCTAGCAAGCAATTTGCTTATTAAGGGTATGTAGTGTAACCTTCCTTGTCTTGGTGGTGATATTGTGATAGACTCTCAACAGCTGTGCAGACTAGCAACAGTAGCTAGCTGTAGGATGAAACCCAGCTAGCCTGAGAAGCGTCATAAAATTTGGGTAATTCAAAGTAGGAGTAAACCACGATGCGACATATTCGCGCTGGCGTCTGCATTGTCGCAATAGTGTGTATATTGTGCATAGCCTGGAGTGCGTCCTATTCTGAGGAATTGGCAGGACGTATAGCAGGGAGTACTGTGCCTAGTGCTAGCAGCCTAGCGGTTGCTGGCAAGGGAGACTCTCTGAAGACCGAAACACAGATTTTCAAGGGTACAAGCACAAGAGGGCCGTTTGTACTCACATGGAAGCAAATCGAAGAACTTAGCGAGCGTGTAGTGGTGAACGGCAATCTGCTGCAGCGAGACATCCATTACCAGGTTGACTATAGTAACGGTATACTGGCGTTCAACGAACCGGTGCCAAGCGGCTCGGTAATTCGAATTGAATACCAATACAATCCGGCCAGGGCAGTCAAAAATCCCTCGTCGCTGACTATGCCTCTGAGTCTCGATCTACTTAAGAAGCGTGACTCCGGCGTACAGTTGTTGGGTTTGTACAAGCAGGCAGATCCAAACAATAAGGCGGGGTCCGACTTGGCTGTGTATGGTTTGTCGGGCATCACAAAGGGCAGTCAGGCTGAACTATCTTCGATGTTTCTTTTCAGCCCAGACAGGTCAGGAAAGAGTGGTGCGGAAAGCACCTCGTTCGACGACCAGTCCGCATTGAAGATTGGCGGCTCGGTCGATACAAAAGCCCTGAAGATGACGACATCCTTGCTACACGTTGGCGAGCAATTTCAGGGCGCCCAGGATTACAAGCTGCAGCGCGGGTTGGAAACGATGGACCTTGTTGCATCACTTATGCTGAGTCCGGCACTCAGTTTTTCGAGTAATGTAAAGCGCACTGCATACTCATACGGCGAAAAGAAAGGGCAAGCGGAGGCATCTGAAATCTACAGCCTTGTATACAATGCTGATAAGGGTCCGAAGATCAACGTGACTCGCACGGAAACTGAGAAGGTAAAGCCTGGAGCAGCAAGTGTAGAAGCTAGATCCGACAAAGTACAAATAGAACAGAAGGTTGGTGCGAACGCACTGGCAACAGCTAGCCATGAGAGCGTTACTACGGTAACAGGCGGCGCCCAGACGAGCGTAGATACAAGTGCGGTAGCTATAAAGTACGCCACGACAGACACAGCCGTGACAAGCAGTTTTACTCGAAAAGAAACGAACAATGACAGCAGGGAATCTAGTCTGGGTATTGGCATAGACAGGAAACTCTCCAAAACACTGAACATAAGTGCGGCTATGGTTCGTTCTGACTCAACCAAGGCGGGGCAAGTTGACACGGAGACAATACGATTCGTGGGCAATCCCAACACGAAGTTCGGTTATGAGCTATTATTGGCGCACAAAGATGCTGAAATGAGTGGCAACGAGTATTCGGGCGGAGTTAAGATAAGCGCGGCGCCTACATCATGGCTTAGTGCAAAAGCTGCTGTGAGTCATGTAGACAGTGAGAGCTATGGAACTACCAATTCTCAATCTCTTAATGTTGCCGCAAAACCCAGCAATCTGTTGAATCTCGAGATGAGCCTGGCTCGTAAGGATGCCGCGGGTGCAGATGAACTAGCTCATAATATCAAGCTCGTTTCTGCGTTACGGCAGGATCTTCGTCTAGAGTTTGCTATGAGCGGGAAAGACGTTGAGCAGTCAGCAGATGAGATTGCCAGGTCGGCGGCTGTTTCGACGACAATGGTGAAGAATACCACGATCGAAATGGGTTGGTCAGAAAAAGAATCTGACGTAAAAGGCTCGGAGCAGTCTGCTGGTGTACGCGTGGTGACATCGCCAACACCTACAGTGAAAATCAGCGGCGCAGTTGCCCAAAAGGAGATAGGTTCATCAAGAGAGGTGAGCACTGAAGCTCGCGTCGACCTGTCGCCATACAGTCACACGAAAATCGCCGGAGGTATTAAGCAGTCCGAATCAAGTAGTGGTACTGTTTCTAGAGTGACCGACATAAGCGCTTCCACTAAACCGATCGAAGGACTCGAGTTCACAGGCGCTTACAAAATGCGCGATATGACCGACAAGGAAGATCTGGACAGTCTTAATGTTGCGTTGTCGCTGAACGCCTCGAAGAGGCTGGCACTGACTGCAGCATACGTATCGAACCCAGAAGACAAGAACGGTGCTATCCAGCGCTTATATAGTCAGAGCATTGGTTTGAAATCTGACTTTGGTCGGCTGAGGCTGAGGAGCGCTTTGAGCTATAAGGATGAATATGTTGCAGAAAAGCGTAGTCAAGCGATGGAGTTTGGACTAGACTACCGTCTGTCAGCCAATGCAATGATTACCACCAGTTACAGCCTGAGCGAATACCAGCAGGGAAGCTTGCTGGATACGGAAGTTTACACCCTTGGGTACACCCATAAAGTGGGGACAAGGCTTAATTTATATCTAGGTGGGAAGCTGACCACCCGTACGGGCGACGCCATTTCTCCCGATGACAGCCGAAACTACGAAGCCGAAGCGAGACTGGGCATAAAGTTCTAACATCTCAGGATATGGATAAGTTTGGCTTGGGAAATATGCCTGTCTCTTGCATCTTAACTCGATGCAAATACACTCTGCGATTCGGCATATGTACGTTGCTATTTGAAACGCGGCTGAGATGCTATATAATTTCGGTGCAAGAGAAAAGAGTGTTAGGCAATAGTAGATACTAGCATAGTACAATCAGGGTACTATGCAAGAAGAAGAGGGTCGGACCATGCAGTCCGACCCTTTGTGCATCTAATGGTTATTGGGGACCATGGGCTAGATGTCAGGCTGCGATTGCTTGTGTAGACACGAGATCGCGTGCCAGTCGAGCTAGTTCAAGGCCAGACCAGGTAAACATATGCTCGTCAACACTGATGTGGCTGAGAAACTCAGGATTGATTTCCGCACGGAGGCCGGTGACTGAACCATCGGGTACGACCACCTCATCGCCCAGAGAATTACCGTCTGCGAGCTGGTATCCTGATCCAAGAACTGAGCCGAACACTTGGCTTTTTGCACCGACCACGACTCTTGGGCTGATAACGCTGTGAGTTACCTGTGATTCTGCGCCTACGACGCTGTTCTCTCCAACTACAGCAAATCGGCCTAGCGTTGAGTTCTTAGCGATACATGCGCCTGTTCCGACGTAGAATGGCGCCTTGAGTTTCACTGAAGGGTGGATATCAGTGTCTTCACCAATCCAAATACCATCAGCTATCTGAGATGCCCCCAGGTCTAGCTTGATCTTGCCAGTTAAAGCGTCAAAATGAACGTTTCGGTACTGACCCAAGCTACCTATGTCGCACCAGTAACCTTTTGCGCGATAGGCGTAGAAGGGTTCTTGATTCTGGAGAAGCCTTGGGAATACGTCACGGCTGAAATCATATACTGTGTCGTAAGGGATATAATGGAGTACCTCTGGCTCCAGTATGTAGACCCCTGTATTGATGGTGTTTGTAAAGGCTTCTGAGGGTTTCGGCTTTTCTATGAAGCGCATAATGCGACCATCTTTTCCATGTTCGACAATACCAAACTGGGATGGATCTTCAACTTCATAGAGCAACATGGTTGCCAGTGCTGATTTGTGCCTGTGATAGTCAACGGCGGCTCTAAGATCGAAATCAGTCACGGCATCCCCCGAAACTACTACGAAGGTATCCGTAAGAAGAGGCTGTATTCTACGCAAACCGCCGGCTGTACCTTTAGGCGTGTCTTCAAGTGAATACTGGATTCTCACGCCCCACTTTGAACCATTACCGAAATAATCGATAATCTGCTCTGCTTTATAAGCCACGGTGATGGTTATATCGCGAATCTCGTGGCGTTTCAAGAGATCGATCGTGTGCTCAAGCACGGGTTTGTTGAAGAGCTGAACCATCGGCTTTGGTGTACCAGATGTCAACGGATAGAGGCGAGTTCCTTTGCCGCCCGCCAGGACAACGGCTTGCATGTTGAATCTCCTCCAAGGGGTTAATTGATTGAGTAAGTAGAATAGCTAAACCTGCATGTGCCCCACAGGTATTAGAATTATCGGCAGAATAGCTGAAAAATCTCAGATTTCCAGAAAATGAGGCGCCGAAAATGTGTAAAAATACCTGGTTAACAATAGCGAAAGTGGTAGGTCATGTATTCGACGAGAACGCACGGCAGCGAAATCCTGATAAATTTCGCCTTGACAAACGCATGTTCGATGCCTATAATTCTAATGAAAAGCTAGGTTGTAGGCTTAACAATATCTGGAGATAATACGAACATGCGTTCTATTATGCATTTCTATCTGCGCTCGTTCTATGCATCGCTAGAACAGCTTAAGGATCCACAACTCGAAGGAAAGCCTGTAGTAATCACGCATAAGTCTAGGAGCGGAGAGTTCGTCGTCTCAGCATCTCGTGAAGCGATAGCTCAGGGTGTGTCGGAGTCTATGAGTGCTCGCCATGCTAGTCGCTACTGTCCAGCGGCGGTTTTTCTTCCTGCTAGGTGGAAGATGTACCGTGAAGCGTCTAATAGAGTAATGGATATTCTTTCGAAATTCTCGCCGCTCCTGGAGCCGGATTCTTTCGACAAAGCATACATAGACGTTACCGGCTGTCACATGATCTTTGGGTCAGCAAAAGAGATTTTAAAAGAGGCTCAACTCAGGATAAAGAATGAAGTTGGAGTAGCAAGTTCGGTTGGGATTGCTCAGAACAAACTACTAGCAAGCATAGCGTCTAGACTTGCTAGTGAGGACGGCTATATAGAAGTCAAGCCTGATTCAAATAATGAGTTTTTGCGCCCTCTATCAGTCAGACACTTGTGGGGAGTGAGTGAGAAAATCGAGAAGAGGCTGCTAGCGTTGGGGGTAAGAACTATTGGTGAGCTAGCATTAATTCCCGAGGATCTTTTAATACGACAATTCGGTATATTGGGCAGCAAGTTATACAGACTATCTCATGGTATAGACTATAGTCCGGTTATGCCCCTGTATCCACCTGCGTTGATTGAAATCGAACATATGTTCGACTACGCAACGGGAACGATATGCGAACCAGAGTTTGCCGAGGTGTATCTATTCCGAATGTGCGACTGTCTGGCAATGAAACTCTGGAAGCGTAATGTACAAGCCAGTGTTGTCTCAATCAAGTTAGAATTCGAGGGAGCTCCTACTATCTCTAGTTCATATACATTAAAGGCTTCTACGTCCTCTACAAAGGCAATTTATTCTGGTGCACGACGAATTCTTCGATCAGAAATGCACGGCGCACCTCTAAAGTCAATGAAGTTAACATTAAGCGGTCTTAGATTAGGCAGCGAGATTCAACTCTCTTTTAGCGGGGATACCGAACGAAGGATGAAACTTAACGCAGTAGTTGAGACCATCCGTTCACGCTTTGGGGAGCACGCCATCGTATGTGGGTGTATCGCATAAAGAAATTGGCATCAGGAAGCACCCATACTTAATTTATTAGGCAAGTATGAATACCAAGGACTTAAGTTCAAGGAGGTCTGAAGCATGCTTAGTCCAATTCAAATCGTTTTAGACACCAATAAACGCCTACCTCGAGCATTTCGATGGAAAGGAAAAACATACAATATTTCTAACGTTCAGGAATCCTGGAGACTTGTCGGGGCATGGTGGGATGGAGAGGGCGAGCGCACATTCTTCCGAGTACAAGCTGAAAACGGTGGTATCTTCGAAATATGCTATGACCATTGCAGGCGAACGTGGCTACTAGAGAAAATAGAAGACTAAATCGACGAACAACAGCCTTTGTTTCCCCAGCACATTAGAGAAGAGCTATGCCTTTCACACATTTACATGTACATTCGAATTTTTCGTTTCTCGACGGGGGAAGCTCGATTCAGGCTTTGGTTGATCGAGCTAAGGAGGTCGGCTATGACTCCCTAGCGCTCACAGATCACAACGGTTTGTACGGAGCTATCAGGTTCTACAAATATGCTCGGGAAGTGGGAATAAAACCAATAATTGGGGCAGAAATGACGATGGAAGATGGGCATCACGTCGTACTCCTCGCAAAGAACTTAAATGGCTACTCAAACCTATGCAAGATCATCACTCACGCCCAACTTTCTCACAAGAAGGGTGAAGCCGCTGTAAGCCTGGAAATCCTACATAAGTACAGAGATGACTTATTCTGTCTTTCCGGCTGTGAAAAGGGAGAGGTTTCGTCCTTACTCATAAGAGGTAAGCAAGAAGCGGCAGAAAAGGCAGTCACTCAATATGTCGAGATATTTGGACATAAGAACTTTTTTATTGAAATGCAAAACCACCTTCTACCTGGAACGAGCCTACTCAATTTCCAGCTCTGCTCCTTAGCCAACAAATTTAGGTTAGGAATTGTGGCAACTAATGATGTGCACTATGCTCGAAAGAAAGACTTTAAAATCCAAGATATTCTCACATGTGTGCGAACCGGCACCAATTTGGATGAATCGCATCCTAGTCGAAAGCAAAACTGTGAATACTATCTCAAGTCTCCGCAATCTATGGCCAGATTGTTCACCCGTTACCCAAAGGCAATTGTAACTGCAGACAAGATTGCCGCTCAATGTAACCTAGACCTAGGACTAGGAACATATCGATTTCCAGATTTTCCAGTTCCTGCAGGAGAAACAGCATTCAGCTACTTGTGCACACTTTGTTTTGAAGGTCTGACACGGCTATACAAACCCATTACTCCGAAAGCCATGCAACGTTTGCAACATGAATTATCGATCATCAATGAGTTGGGGTTTGCCGAGTACTTTCTGGTAGTTTGGGACATTGTTCGCTATGCAAAGGAACGGGGAATCAGATGTTCTGGCAGGGGGTCAGCAGCCGATTCGATGGTTGCTTACTGTCTAGGAATTACCATAGTTGATCCTCTCGAGCATGACTTGCTTTTCGAACGATTTCTAAATCCTGAGCGAAAAGGCATGCCGGATATAGACATAGATTTCGATGCGACGAGGCGTGATGAGATTATCGAGTATATCTACAAACGCTATGGCGAAGATAAGGTAGCCATGGTCTGCACAGTGAGCACACTATGCGCAAAGTCAGCAATTCGAGACATCGGCAAAGCAATGGATTTTCCACCGGAAGAGATTGACCGCTTGGCTTCTGCGCTACCTCATATTGGAACAAGACGAATTCGTGAGGCGATAGAGAAGCTACCGGAGCTTAAGAATAGTGATATCAATATCAACAAGATAGAAACACTACTAGACATATGCGAAGAAGTGGATAGTTTTCCCAGGCATCTCAGCGTACATCTGGGTGGGCTGGTCATCAGTCGAGGATCACTCACAGATTTATTGCCGCTAGAATGGGCTACCAAGGGTGTAATTGTTTCGCAATTTGATAAGGATGACATAGAAGCTTTGGGACTAGTAAAGATTGATATTCTCGGCCTCAAGAATCTTTCTGCGATAGAAGACGCGCTAGAAATGATCCGGGAGGCATATGGCATAGATCTTGACATAGACAACATTCCACTGGATGACCCTGCGGTTTACAAGCTCATTCGATCCACGCACACCGTGGGTTTGTTCCAGATTGAATCGCCGGGTATGCGAGGGTTACTGGGCAGACTACAACCAACACGTTTCGATGATTTGATCGCGAATATTGCACTTTTCCGGCCGGGGCCAATGCAAGCTGATATGATAAATCCCTTCATCAAGCGGCGTCATGGAGAAGAACCGGCAACCTATGCCCATCCCAGCTTAGAACCCGTACTGAGGGAGACGTATGGCGTTATACTTTATCAGGAGCAAGTACTCAAGGTTGCGGGCATCCTGGCAGGGTTTACGTTTGGCCAAGCCGATTCGCTTCGCAGGGCAATGACCACAGATCGGTCGCAAGAAGAAATGGAAAAGATCAAGGACTCCTTCATCCAGAGTGCCATCAAGAACGGGGTAGAGCAAAGGATAGCAGAGGCTGTTTTTTCCCAGCTACGAGCCTTTGCCGCATATGGATTTTGCAAGGCTCATGCTGCTTCGTTCGCTAAGATTGCTTATCAAACCGCCTACCTAAAGGCACACTATCCTGCCGAATTCCTTGCTGGCATTCTAAACAACGAGCCAATGGGCTTTTATCCAATCAATGTAATTGTCGAAGAAGCACGTCGGATGGGCATAGAGATCCTGGGCGTAGATATAAACCGCAGTCGAAGAAAATTCTACGTTGAGAATGGGAAAATTCGCATAGGCTTCATGCAGGTAAAAGGAATTACTGATTCTGCAATCAGGTCCATATTGGATGCTAGGCCAGAACAAGGATTCAAATCTTTTGGTGACTTTTGCTTGCGTACCCAGGTGGACCGCCCGATTATCGAGAATTTAATCAACTGTGGGGCATTTGACTGCTTTGGTCATCCTCGCACTAAATTACTTTGGCTACTAGGCGAGATGATTCACCTCAAAGAGCGCCATCGGAGTGACTCAGGCCAACAACTAGCAACTAACCAATGTTTGTCTGGTGCACAATTATTCGATGATCTACCGCCTACAGATCTCGACGTGCAGTTAGCCTGTTTACCCAATGTCTCAGAGCCACCACTGCATGTTCGGGTAAGAATGGACTATGAGATACTGGGATTCTCCCCTCTTTGCCATCCGATGGTTTTTTATAGGCAGACTCTAAGTAAAATGGGGGTAATCAAGAATAACCAGCTAAGAAAGCTCCCTAATCATACTGTAGTGAAGATAGCTGGGGTGGTAGTAACATGCATGCGTCCACCGACGAAGTCCGGTGTCATCGTCGTATTTGTTACACTAGAAGACGAAACAGGAATAGTGGATCTGGTGATATTTCCCAAGGTTTATGAGCAATTCGGACCGGTAATCTTCAATAGCCCAGGATTGATAGTCGAGGGAAAAATCGAGAAATCTGGACAGCAAGGACTATCGATAATAACCAAAAAGGTATGGCCCATCACTCCTAATCTCAGAAATGAGGGACTAATGTCAGACAACCGAGAGTACCCAAGACGAAAACGTTCGGCGGGTCAGCGTTCGTGGGTAAACAGCCAAGGAGTATGAAACTTGTATAGAAGAGGCTGTCACGTTATTCCGCTATGCATCGCCCAGACTTAAAGAAAAAGCCGTCGTAGAAAAGTTCTTAAGAAAACCATTCTTCTCACCCAAATCTGAAAGCTTGCAAAACTTGAGGGTAGTGGTTATAATGGCACAGTGTTGTCTATTCAATATTGTCCTGCGAACCGCGGGACGCATTCGGTAACAATTGCCGAATGTCCTTCCTGCTCCGGGCACACACTCGGAGCCGACTAGTCCGAAGGGAGGTGAAGTAATGATTCGCTCTTACGAGACCGTGTACATCGTTCACCCCGAACTCTCTGAAGAGCAGGTCACCGAGATCGCCGAAAAATACAAAAAGGTGGTTGAAGACGCTGGTGGCGAAGTAGAAAGCATCAACCGCTGGGAAAAGCGTCGTTTGGCGTATGAAATCAAAGGCCTGCGTGAGGGCATCTACGTACTAATGAACTTCAAGAGTGACCCCAACGTAGAGGCGGAGTTGAACAGGCGACTCAAGTTAGGCGACGACGTACTGCGACACATAATCGTTCGCACTGATGAGGAGTAATAATGTCGGGCTGTACGAGTAACAAGCAAGTTGTATAGAGAGTTAGCACTATCAATGGTGCAGCCCAAGAAGAGGAGGAAAATACAATGTTGAATCGCGTGGTACTGATCGGGCGAATGGCCAACGACCCAGAGCTGAGGTACACACCCAGCGGGATACCAGTGGCGACATTCAAGCTTGCAGTGGACCGTGTACCTAACGCGCAGGGGGAGCGAGAGACTGACTTTATCCCCATTGTTGCGTGGAGGCATTCAGCGGAGTTTGCGGCAAACTACCTGACGAAAGGCAGGTTACTAGCTGTAGACGGCAGACTGCAATTGCGCTCTTGGGTTGCTCAGGATGGCACAAAGCGAAAAACGGCCGAGGTTGTTGCGGAGACTCTGAAGTCCCTTGATCGCCCTAAGGAAACGACAGATTCGGTGGCGGCGGTTACCTCGGACATCGAGGAGATACCGGTCAGCGATGCAATGGCAGACGAAGACATTGACCATGATCCTTTTGCCGACGAGTAACTGAGCTACCTGTGATTTTGAGCGGTTATTTTGAGATGTGCCTTCAAGGAGGTAAGAACACATGCAACGTAAACCCTTCAGAAGAGCGCGAAGGAAAGTCTGCGCCTTCTGTGCGGATAAGATTGAAACCATAGATTACAAGAATGCGGCAAAGCTACGAAAGTATATAACAGACAGGGGTAAGATTCTTCCAAGGCGAACGACTGGCACCTGTGCATCCCACCAGCGGCTTCTAGCTCGTGCTATCAAGAGAGCACGAGAGATAGCATTGCTACCATTTACGGCTGAGTAGCAATCCAAAGCAATCGACCTAAAAGGCACAGGCAAGTCCTGTGCCTTTTCTATTGTGCGGTGATCTCGCTACGAATTACCGTTAACTGCGCCATATTGAGTAACCTGTTCTCTTCGTCTAAGTTGACCGCACGCTGCTGAAATAGAATGACCTCGTTCCACACGCTGAGTTACCGTCACGCCTGCTCCTTCCAGGATAGACCTGAACATCTTCACTTGTGCAGGTGAAGGCCGCTTAAACCCTAGTTCCTCAACCATGTTGTAGGGGATAAGGTTGACATTGCAGAGCAATCCTCGCAGCAGCCGTGCAAGTTGACCAGCGTGAGATGGAGAGTCGTTCAACCCACGAATCAGGAGGTATTCAAACGTTATTCTGCGGTGAGTAAGGTCAGCATATTCTCTGCATGCAGCTACTAAGCCTTTGAGTGGATAGCGGGCAGTCAGAGGCATAATGGTCCTACGCAACTCATCATTCGGTGCGTGAAGCGATATAGCCAAGGTTATCTGTAGCTTCTCACCCGCCAGTCTACGAATTCGGGGAGTTATTCCAATCGTGGACAATGTGATATGCCGCATGGAGATGCCCATTTCATCGTTCAAGATCCGCATGCTCTTGATTATGTTGTCATAGTTCAGCAGTGGTTCGCCCATCCCCATATAGACAACGTGACTTATCCGGCGTGACGTTTGTGCTTGGAGAGTGAGCACCTGGTCCACTATCTCGCCAGTGCTGAGATTACGAGAGAATCCGCAAAGTGCAGTCGCACAAAACACGCATCCAGCTGCACAACCTACTTGACTGGAAATGCACACCGAAACCCGGTCTTCGTATGGGAGCAACACTGATTCAGTCGTTAGACCGTCCTCCAATTCGAGGAGGTATTTGGCGGTTCCGTCTTCAGACTTATCTTCTGCTAAGATTTGAGCACGATAGAGAATGCTTTCATTTTCGAGTCTGGCACGAAAATTCGAGGGAAGATCTGTCATTTCTGGTATGGTGTTGGCATTCCGCTTATAGAGCCAGCGCGCTATTTGCCGACCGCGAAACTCCCTCTCCCCCAATGACACCGCCAGTTGGGCGAGCTCGTTCGAAGTTAGTCCTAGAAGATGTATTGCCATCGTCTTCCTGCAGAGTGGAATCCGTTATCATCATATACCATGCTACCCGGGTAAATACAAGTGCCAGACCGCATCGGCCTGGCCCCTGTATTTTCGCATAGCACCTATCAGTTATGAACTACGCTGCTTTAAGCTCACCAGCTATTGTCTTATACAAGTCCTCTGACTGAAAATCGGCTTCCATAAAGACTTTTCGGCGGACCTCGTCAACCGTTGTAATGCCAGCAATGACTTTGTTGGACGCATCCTGTCGCATGGTTATCATGCCACCTTGGACGGCCAAATCGCGAATGTCCTTTGCTGGAGCTTTCGAAAGAGCTAGTCTGCTGATTTTGTCGGTCATAGGCATTATCTCAGCAATTGTAGTCCGTCCTTTGAATCCGGTGTTGTCACACTCGGTACAACCTACACTTCGATACAGAGTGATCTTCTCGTCTGGATTCAGGCCCAACATAATCTTGGTGCGGTCGTCGGGCTCATATGGCTCCTTACAAGAGTTGCAGAGCACTCGCACCAACCTTTGGGCGACAACTCCGATTACGGCGGAACTGACTAGGAAAGGCTCCACTCCCATATCTAGTAAGCGAGTTACTGCACTGGGAGCATCGTTACAGTGTAACGTGCTCAGGACCAGGTGACCGGTCAGTGCCGCCCTAAATGCTATATCTGCCGTTTCACCGTCACGGATTTCACCGACAAGCACAATATCAGGATCTTGACGTAGGATTGTCCTGAGTTGGTTTGCGAAGGTCAGGCCTATCTTTTCATGCACGTTAGTCTGATTGATCCCTTCGAGTTCGTACTCTACTGGATCTTCTACGGTCATGATGTTCAAGCGCTCTGATTTCAGGGAATTGAGGGCAGCATACAACGTTGTAGTCTTTCCGCTGCCAGTAGGACCGGTCACTAGGATGATGCCATATGGTTGAGCAACAAGCTTCTCAAACACTCGCAAAGCTATCGTTGAGAATCCTAGATCTTGTAATGGAATCAGGCCAAGAGTTCTATCCAGAACACGAAGCACAATTCTCTCGCCATAAAGAGTGGGGTTGGTCGAGACTCGGAGGTCAATGTTCCGACCGTCCACTCTAATTGTAATTCGACCATCCTGAGGAAGCCTCCGCTCAGCGATATCAAGGTCGGACATAATTTTCAGTCGTGAGCACACGGCTGCGTGAAGACTTCTTGGTAAGGTCTTGACCAGATGAAGCTCACCATCGATACGAAAACGTATATCTACTCCTGCCTTTCGTGGCTCGATGTGAATATCGCTAACTTTCCTACGCACAGCTTGCGTGAGGAGCAAGTTTACCAGATTGACGATCGGTGCTCGATGGCTTTGCTTCCGGACTTCGTTTACATCCTCATTCTCGTCATCAGCTTCGATGGTCTGAACATTTGTAGCTTCTGCGCTGCAAGTAGCCTCTTGGACAAAGGATTGAATATGCTCGCTGTAGTTACCGCACTGCTTGTCGATGCACTCCATGATCCGCCATTCGGTGGCAAGGGCAGGCTCAACTCGGCATTTGGTCTCGAATTGGACTAAATCTATCGCCTCGATATCCAAAGGATTGGCCATAGCAACTGTCAATTTGTCGCCGCTCTGCTTCACGGGGATAAGCTTGTAGGCACGCGCAACTGACTCGGATATGGTGGCCACAGCAGCAGGATCTGGCTGCTCTTCTTGAAGGTTTATGAACGGTACATCCAACTGGATAGCCCTGGCTTGAGTGATTTGCTCCTCGTTTACAAAATTTAGGGCCAGCAACGCCTCGCCTAACCGAACGTGAGAGCGTCTCTGCTCGGCCAAGGCTTCCTCCAACTGCTCACGTGTAATGACATTCATCGAAACCAGAATTTCGCCCAGAGGTTTCTTATATAGTTCCATCGCTAACCTTGCTCCAATTTGCTAGGTGGGTTGTCGATACAGCAACGGCGAGTCTATTCTCCGTTATTCTCCATCAGGTCTTGAATCATTTTCTGTGTTCTTTCCCGGACACGTTCGGACTGCTCTTCGTCAAGCCGAATAACGATCGATAGTACCGAACCCTCCTCGGCTGCTTCAGGAAGGAAATCCTTTGGTACTACCAACTGATGCTTGTCATAATCGCCGATGAGAAGCACAGCTTTGCCATTCTCGAGTCGATCCACAAAAGCTCGAAATGCCTTCTCTCTAGTCATTGTGTTGTCCCCATCTCGGTAATGGTGCCATCTGTGCAAAAGCGCTCTACACAAGGCTATTCACGGCGATTATAACACCGTTGGCATGGTCTGCACTCGAGTGAGCGATAGTCGATTTTGAGCGAGCTCGGCACTCCTTGGGCTCAGACTACTTACGCCGTTGCGTAGAAACTCCACGGCCTTCTAGCAGCTTAGCTATACGATGAAATCCCTTTGCTGTACTTCCAGGAAACGGAAAGCTATACTCCCTAAGGGATCACGTGGAGATCCATAAACAGAACAATGGCGAAAGCACGAAGACACACCAGTATGATTATAGGCAGAATTCTCTTCACGGTTTACCTTAGCATATGATTGAGAAGCTGATTCATTAGGGATATTTCGAAATCCCAGTTTCAGATAGTAGTCCAAAATGCAGCTAAGTACCATTGTTTACACATCGCACAGCACTATGCTAATCAGGAATGCTTGACATTAAGTGACGATTAGTGAACCATCATTCGAATTCTATTCGGGGCCAAGATCCACCTCTAGCCAATCAGCAAGAAAACGCCGCCCGATGTGGACGGCGTTTTCGACTGCCCGTTGTTTAGGTATTCCTTTCCTTAGGTTTTGAGTCGGCTACACGCCTTTATCGAGTCCGTACTTACTTACAAACTCGTCATTTGTAAGCTCATCGAGGTCTTTCCTCAACCGTTCTACGTACAAGCTGACTGTATGGGAATCAGAAGACGTTGCCTTTACCACCGCTTGCCCTGATTTCTTCTTGTTGCGTAGGACAACGACGTAGTACGGCCGAAATACCTGGCCGCATGATTGACGCTCGACTTCCCAGCAGTTTGCAGCCGCCTCCCCTGCAAACTTAGGCATCGCGTATCCCACCTTTCTTAGCTACAAGTATCAATAGGCACGCTTAGCTAAGGTCCCAAGGTGATATTCAATTCTTTCATAGCAACCGTTCACACACTGTGGCAACAACTGAACACGAACCACCAACTGTGCTGCTCTGCTCAATCAGCATCAGTAGCCTGTTCCAGGTGCTGCACTGCCCGCGGTCGGGGGGATGGACGAGGCGTGACATGTAGTGGCTTATCACCCACTTAAGGACCTGTAGCCACTGCGGCATATTGCCCCTACAATTATCTCATGCCATTCTGGCCAATGTTTCCAGACTGGTATTAATACCTGAATCGTTGAGGTCCACTGACTACAGATGGCAGGTAACCCCGCCATAATAGTGATTAGCGAATCATGAAATAGTCACAGGGCTCTTGGAGGACATTGTCTTTGGAGTGTGGAAAGACACGGTTAGCGGAGGCTCATTCGTGGCCGTCTGAACACTCGGTTGATCAAGCCGACACAGGTCTGCGAAGGCAGGCTGCGTCATTCTGGCGGGGCGTGTTGTGTCTTTTCCAGGAACTCAAGATGCGTGTTGTCAAGAAGGCGGTAAAGGTAGCACTGGTAGCTGGGGTAGTCGGTATCGGTTTGCATGCAGTCTCGCGAAAACTCAAACTACCTTCTCGAATTGCCGACTTTGCTCACTCGGTAGAAGGGGTGCCGTTTCCTGGCACAAAGCTGTATTCATTTCTTGCCGCTCGAGAGTTCGTGGGTATGTACAAGGCGATTGCCGATGATATACTGACTGCAGATCATTTCGAGCGGATCCTCGACGTAGGCACGGGTGTTGGTTATCTTCCGATTGAATTGGCGCAGAAAGACCGAGAAATCTCCATCGTAGGCATAGATCAATCACCGGAGATGACTCGAATAGCCAATGCGAATGCCCATGCTTTCAGAGTGGACAAGGCAGTCCAGCTAGTGACTGGTGACCCAGCAAACCTGCCATTTCCAGGTAGATACTTTGATCTGGTCGTGGCGGTTCTCGTGCTGCATCATTGGAAAGATCCGAGCGCAGTGTTTGAAGAGGTCTTTCACGTTTTGAAGCCAGGCGGTCAGTTCTGGATCTATGACTACCGGAAGAATGTTCCAGAAGAGATCTGGGACACCCTGCGAAGTAAACTCTCCTGGCTACAGAAAACTCTACTCCTATTCGGGCCAATACCCTCATCCAAGGCAGCGTATGAAAAGGAGCAAGTATTGGCATTGGCAAAACGGTTCCACTTCGAAGAAATCGAAACCGAGGAAATAGCGCTGCCTCTGTTTGAAAAAGCAATGCCGGTATTTAACCGTTTCAGATTTCGGAAACCCCAAGTCTCTGAACATGAATAGCTAGGTAGATCGGCTATAGCTGTCCCATGACTTTGTGACACTGCGGAATAACCCGTACATTTCGCAGACACAACTTACAAAGCTCTTGCCATTTCAAGATCTGGCCGGCGGACGGCGAAAGGTCCTGACAAGGGTCCGTGACGGGCTGAAGCACCACTGGTATTGCTTGGTCGATGGCTTCTACTACCCTCGCTGCTTCCAAGATCTCCTCATCAGACGAACTCCGTGTAACTACCATCTTGACACACGTCTCTACGGTCGCTGCTTGTCGCAAGAATGCCTCATGAACATCCAGGAGGCGGGGACCGCCGGTTGCGGAGGGGAGTTTGATGTCCATGCTTATATAGTCCAAGAACGGGAGAATTTTAGGCAGGTTATCCGGTAGGCTACCATTTGTCTCCAGGAATACTTGGATCCCATTGTGTTTGAGTGACTGAGCGATCAATGAGGCAAAATCTGCCTGAACTAGCGGTTCGCCTCCGGTAAGAGCTACTGAATGGTGCAGGGTTCGTGAGGCGCTAAGTCGCATTACAAAGGCAGCAACATCTTCTGCGGCAATAGGGTTCGAGATTACAACGAAATCCCGCAAACCCGCGGTCTGTTCTATGCGGCACAGATCTGAAGCAATACGAGCATGGGGGGTGTCACAGTAGGAGCAACTAAGGTTGCAGCCAGCCAGTCTGACAAATATCTGACGCTCGCCTACCAGTAGCCCTTCGCCCTGGATTCCCGAATATACTTCGTAAACGTTTCCGTGAGTATCGACTGGAGCCTCTAGGTTTATACGTGAGGAAACCATATACAAGTTCACCTTCGTTCCGATTGGTTTAAGAGATGTCCACGCTGGTGGCGAGCAATCTTGCTATTCTCTCTGTAGATTGAGGACTTCTATGACCTCGGCTGCCATACTGTAATCGGCGAATGGAGGCATGAGATAGACTCCAGCGATGTCGTTCTTAATTGCTGTCAGAAACTCGCGAGCTATGGCAATTCCTTCGGATCTTCCGCCTTCGTCACCGGCATCTTTCATGCGTTTTCTTACGGCATCCGGAATAAGGATTCCGGGTACCTCGTTGTGAAGAAACTCACAATGGCGGGAACTTCGCAGAGGGAGGATACCAATCAATATCGGTATCCCTATACGCGCACACTTATGCTGAAGTGTATGCACAACATCGCAGCTGTAGACGGGCTGAGTGAGTGCAAAGTGTGCTCCCGAGGCTACCTTATGTTCCAATCGGTCGATTTCTTTATCCAGGTCTTCTGCAGTTGGGTTAACTGCCACACCAATGCAATAGTTGGTAGGAGCATTGAGTCTATTGCCTGCAAGGTCCGTTCCAGAGTTCAACTGTCTAATCAAATGAACTAACCCTTCCGAAGTAACATCGAACACACCGGTAGCTTGAGGGAAATCTCCGATGGAGGTGGGATCACCGGTGAGTGCAAGCACATTTTCCACACCAAGCGCATATGCTCCCAACAGTTCTGACTGTAGACTCAACAAATTCCTGTCGCGGCATGTCATATGCAGGATCGTTTCGATGCCCAAGTTCTCCTTAAGGAGATGAGCCAAGGCGATTGGGCTCATTCGCACACGCGCCATTGGACTGTCTGCAAGATTGATCGCGTCCACATTTGCCAACATCCGGGCGCCATCGAGCACTTTGTCTATGTTGACACCGCGGGGAGGGTCGATCTCTACTGTAACAACGAATTTCTTACCAAGTTTGGAGGCTAGTGACATAGATTTACCCGCATTGGTTCAGAACATTTACACCTTTCAACGATCCCACAGTTTTTGGCGAAACATCAGTTATCAACAAACCTAGACCCATACGCACAGCATCTTTCACGACTTGCGCAGCTGTATCATCGACCTCGCCCTCTATGCTCGCTATGGTATTGATGCCCAACTCTGAAGTTAACAACTGCAAGGATTCGAAAGCGCGCTTAGATGCTTTGCCGTTTTTGAACAGCTCCCCGACGTAAGAAAGTACATCCATTCGGGATATCCCTGCTTCTTCTGCAGCTGCGACAAATGACTCACAAATACCTAACACTTCCCGTGGACCCGCGGCTGAATTACCTGGATCGATTGCTAAAAGTGCTCCATATTGCTTTGCCAAGTCACAGATTTCCCAGCTGTCAAGGAGATTAGAATGCCTAAATACGATCATGGGGCGACCCTCAACTGCGCGAAGGCCTTCCTGAAGTCTTGACAGGTCGGAGCTAGCCAAACAAAGGGATGCACTAGACACGAATTGTGCAGATTCAACAGCTTGTCTTGGCTTGAGAGAGATTGAATCAAGATCCAAACAGATTATATGAGCGCCTGATTCAGACTGTTGAGCTATAGTCGCCTGAAGAGACGCTACTGTGCTAGCAGACGAAAGCTGTGCAAAACCCGATTTGCCGCTCATTAATAAGAGCTGTCCGCTTCGCACCTCTAGCAACTTCGTTCTACTCGCCAATCGCGTAACCTTTTCCACCTTACGCATAACTGGCCTCATGCCAGCCACTGACTCAGCAATCGCTTTGATATGACTAGGAGTAATTCCGCAGCATCCGCCGACAAGAACTGCACCACTTTCTACGAACTGGCGGGACAATTTTGCAACATATTCGGGAGTGCTGAGGTAAATTAACCGACCCTCGTGTAGAGTAGGCAAGCCGGCATTCGGCTGAGCCGACAGACCAATGGTTGTCACAGAGGCCATTTCTTGCAGACTTGAAAGCATGTCCTGAGGACCAGTCCCACAGTTGGTTCCGACCAGATTTACGTTCAAAGCGCCAAGAACGACTGCGGCTACTTCTGGCGGCGTGCCCATCATGCTCTTGCCTTCCTGGCCAAAAGACATCTGGGCAATGATTGGAATACTAGCCATTCTCTGTGCGGCCAAGATTGCGGCCTTTGCTTCGCGCAAGTCTTGCATGGTTTCCACTATCAAAAGGTGAATCCCTGCATCACATAATGCACAAATCTGTTCTTCGTAAGCCTCAACTGCTGTATCGAAATCGAGCGGTCCGAATGGGTGCATCAACTTGCCTGTTGGACCAATTGACCCCGCGATAAGTGCACGTCCGCTCACCGCTCGTCTTGCGATATAGGCACCTGCAAGGTTGATTTCCCTTGTTTGCTGGCCAAGGCCATAACCTTCCAGCTTGAGCCTGTTTGCACCAAAAGTATTTGTTTCCATGATCTGGGCGCCCGCACCTAGATAGGCACGGTGTACGCGCTCCACGATTTCGGGCTGACTCAGGTTAATTTCGTCAAAACACCTCGAGAGAGGAATTCCGAGAGTGTGAAGCGAAGTCCCCATGGCACCATCGCAGATATACACGCAATCAGGCTCTAAGATACGATCCTTAAGAGACATGAAATACCCTCACTCATAACGCATGATGTTCTCACTTGCAAGATTGCAACTCGATTCCAGATAAATGCATGTCATTCCCAATAGCTCGCCGATGAGCCAGGTGTTTCCCACACGGTTACCTTGCTCACACCTGCCCCAACGATTTGTCTCATCCTTGTGAAAATATATCTAGCTATGATTTCGGCAGTAGGATTTTGCCCACGAAATTCCGGCAATTCATTTAAGTATCGGTGATCCAGGTAAGAAATGACATCTGCGAGTGCGGCTTTCAGTCGTTTGAAATCAATCAGCATTCCAGTACTTTGGAGTTCAGCACCAGAATAAGAAACCTGAACTCGATAGGTATGCCCATGGAGTGCCTCGCAAGGACCGTTATAATTCCTAAGGTTGTGTGCCGAATCAAATTGTGATTCGACTGTGAGCTCGTACACGTGATATCACCTCATGCGAACAACTAGGTAAGTATAAGCAGTTCTTGGAGATAGGTCAACGTCCTATGCGAATGACCACCTGATTTTTGCCTTTGACATCAAGGTCGAAAGTAGCCGAACCGGTTCTATTCGCGCTGAGTATTCGCTGACCTTCGTTGGATTGCACAGTAAACTTTGTGGAGTCACCAAGGGCTCGAGTAGGACCTTAACATTCCCTTCGCCCTCTAACGACAGATGGTAACCCTTATCCAGTGAACCACTAGCCACGACGATTACTTCTCCTGAATTTGCGGTGACCAGTATCGGTAAAGTTGTTACCTGGCCAGCAACACCGATTGATTTGATTACTGATGATCCCGCGCGCACATAATTCTTGAGTTTATCAAACAGTCTGGGGCTCTGCACTTCTAATCTTCCGGGTTTCACGGAAGTTACGATCACTTCACCGTTCTTGTCCGTAATTGACTGAATACCATGTTCGCTCCACGCTTGTGTTACGAGGTAACGATGTATCATTCCATTTCGCTGCCGAGTAAGGAAGACAAAATCAAAACCTTCGTTGCCTACAACGACTTGGTACCAGTCATTTCCTTTTACTTGCTGATCGATAAAGTTCCAGTGCCCTGTCCACTCCCATAGCATTGGCGCATTGTAGTATGGCATACCCTTTACGATGAAAGGAAGGTAATCGTGACCTCCTGAAATCTCGAACTCAGCGTATGCATCTACTGCTCTAATCTCCGCAGGAAAATCGCTAATCTTTTCGCCGTGAATAGCCTTCGCCTTAGGACCTGCGAATCCGTAATAGGTTCTTTCTCGATTCGGACGGCGCCAGTCGTCCCAGTCAAAGCCATAGGGCATGAGAATTACATCCATGTCCAGGTAATCACCAGGTAAGAGTATACCTTCTGAAGTGGGTACAGTAAAGAACTGCTCTGCGATATGGGATTTGTAACCTATAGCTGAAGTTCCCAAACGCTCCAGTGGTTTGCCACCGATGCGTCCTTCGTAGCGGCGAACGATGAATGCATTGTTACTTTTGTCAGAGGCGTACATGCACACAAATGGATATTCCGTACCAAGAGAAACACCTTCTAGTAGCCATGAGTCGTCATAATTCAGGGTTGTCTCTGTCACTTCGTTGCGCTCGTTAAGATAGGCTACCTTCTGATAATGATTACGAGTGATGTCTGTATTTGCCAAGACAAAACGCAAGTTTCGGCGCGGGTCGCCTTGTATGCGAACAGGCTGTAAGACGTCATACCTGAGGTGCACAAAACTACGAGTTTCATCCAACTGCGGAATTTCCATGACTTCTAAGGTGGCTTTAATCTTGTTGTCGTCTGAGATGTAGTTCATGGCAAACTTTGCGAGATTGGGTGAGATATAGTCGAAATGCGTGTTCAGATAACGAAGGTAGTGCCATTCACCATCGTAGTACTGTAGGAAACCTATCAAAGCGACATGGTGGTGTTGCGGCTGCCCCAACCATGTAATGCCGCTCATCCCCCGGAAATCGGCTATAGTATAGCCTGCATTTGGAGAGGCGAATTTCGTGAACGGCACATAACAAGTTGTCTCGGTGACACCAGTGGAAATATGGTAGTAGTGCTCGAAGAACCTAATAGAAGACACCTGTTTCAGAGGGTGATTGCCCCAATTCATCATGATATGATGTGACTGCAATTCGAGCGATTGATTTGGTTTGAGTAATAGAGGAAAGTATGACTCACCAAACGCTGTATCGTCTGGTTCTTCGCCCTCGCCAGCAAAGTTCTTACATGGTTGGATTGGGATGGGTAGAGGAAAACCGTGCTTATCGGTAACGACACCAGCTTCGAGACCTCCGAGACCACATGTATAATGCTTCGTATATATAAGCCGGCCAAGCGTATCGTTCGTTATCTTGAAACCTACGGTAAGATACTCATTAGGATTCACCCAGGCAGCTTCGAACGAATAAGTGGACAAACCGGGAATCGTACGAATAACGTAGTGTCCTCGCATGTTGTCATATCCTTCGCAGATTCCCCCTGCTACAGGTGCAAAAGCCTCTTTGCCCAGCGGTTTGAATTCGCTTTGGAGTCGCGCATGAAGACCCGCTGAGCCATCTTTTCCCACTGGGATAAACGCCATCCAGCCGTATTTGGACGAGTCCTTCTTAATGATGCCACTTGGAATTGTAATTCTAGCGCCTTTTTCTAGAGTCGCAGGTGACAGTACAGCCAGAACATCCTTTCCGTTATAGGCAAAAGTGTTCCAGAAGCTGTTGGCTGCCTGCCCCTGAGCTGACTTGGATACCCCAATAAGATTGAGATCAAAGCCAGCTGACTTGACGTGAACATCGTTTGAAACGTGGATTATCGCCTGAAAGTGGAACTTATCTGGGTAGCAGTATAAAACAAGCTCTCCGGAGCCAGGGAACCTCGTTCGGTCGTCGCTAAAGAGGCGGGAATTCAGGACGTGTATCTCGTAGTAATAAGGGCCATGACGCCAGATGTTGAGTCTTGCAGGTTCGGAAGACTTGTCGGAACGATAAACTTTGCCATTGGCTTGCACCCACAGGTATCCCAAGTCTGCCACAAGCTTGTTTCCAATCTCAAACGATGTAAGTTTGGCCTGTGGTACGAGAATTGTGAGTCTATAGTTCATGCCCTCGATCGCCAGTGTTGTCCTCGCACGGTCCTCGTAGTGGGCATCGACATGGAGATCTTTGAAATGGTTCGAAATAGCCAGGGCTGATAGGTCCGCAGCAGGTGTTCCCAGACAGCGAACTCCAGCAGTTGCAAGAAAAAGGAAAGCACTCAACTTGCATATTACATCGTCCTCCGGACACGCATATTGGTCATTACATGACACCAGAACCCAGGCAAAACCGAGGCAGCTCTAACGAGAGTTCTTTGCAAAAACACTAGCCACCACCCACACCCAAAAGAAGGGTTGTTTCGGAACAGAATCGGGCTTGCCTTAGTAAGCATTCTATGCCTGCTCCTATGATTATTCAAGTCCCTGCGGTCAGAGAGGTGCGAGGACACGTGCTAAGCTGAGTCAGAGTGGCAATCTCATACCAGACATCGAGACTACAGACTGACACATATCGACGTCGGATTTCGCCAATGTTTGGACGACACTCCGTGCAGGGTATGTAGAAACGAATGCATTGATGTGGTAATTGTGAGATACGATGATCAATGGAGGAATAGAATAACATGCGAAACCGTGCCCTAACAATAATTCTGCTAATAACTGCCTTTGCTTCGCCTCTTTTAAGTGAATCGAGTTACCTGGGTCCCACGGGGAACATAGCTACGCCCGACGCCCTGGTAGTAGCCACGGGAACGTGGGAGATCGCCTATCACCAGTTTGTCGAGGTATTCGCGGATGCTGACTTCATAACCACCTCAATAAACTACGGATTGCTGCCGAAACTTGAGGTCGGAGGCGCTTTTACATCAAACGGTGAGGATGACTTTGTTATCAATGCAAAGTATGTACTTGTGCCTGAGGTGGGAGAACGCCCTGCAGTTGCGGTGGGGGTGTTTGATGCCGCAAGCACTCTAGACATTTTTGGCGATGACCCGGGGTTCTATGTGGTTGCCACAAAGAACTTGGGACCTGCAGCTGAGAGCGTAACTTCGCCGCTTCGCCAAGCTCGACTGAGCATAGGTATCGGATCCGGTGTATATGATGGATTCTTCGCTAACCTAGACTGGGTGGTAAGTCAGCGGGCACATGTGTTGGTAGAGTTCATTAATAACGATTTGGCAAAGCCAGACAGCCAAGGCAGTAGCGTCAACGCGGGATTCCGTTACGGTTTGACAGACATGGTTACCCTGGACGCAGCCACTATTGATTTTGAGGATTTGGCTTTCGGAGTAAGCTTCCGCACACGATTCAGGTAGTTTCTGAGTATTGTCCTGGCCCAGCCATCCATGAAGGACGCCCAAGCGAAGACAAGGGTCCGTTTGCAGGGATTTTCGGGTCACTATATATAATGCTCCGCAACAAAAGGCGTCTTTATACCATTATCCCACCGATCTATGCGTAGCAATTGCTCACGAGGGAGAACAGCATGCTATTAGCCCGTGTGATTAGCGTTCTATTGGTTATTTTGGTAGCATACCCAACATCAGCGCAAGATTATCGTGTCTATCGTGGTTGTCTGCATATTCACTCAACCTACTCAGACGGCGGCGGGACTATTTCTCAGATTGTAGAAGCAGCTCAGAAAGTAGGTTTGGACTATGCTATCCTTACCGACCACAATACACTAAAGCCATTGCAGGATGGACACGAAGGTTGGCATGGTAATACTCTGCTGCTAATAGGTACAGAACTGTCTCTCCCTGCTGGTCATTACTTAGCCCTGAACGTTCCTCGAGACTTTGTATGGGACAGTAGCAATACTCAAAGAGCGATTAATCAAGTAAATGCAGTTGGAGGATTTGGGCTCCTAGCTCATCCAATATCCAGGTGGCGCTGGAAAGACTGGAACGTAATAGGTTACACCGGAATGGAACTGACAAATCTCTCCAGTCTGTTCCACCAAGAAGGCACATCTCAACCCCTCAGATTGCTGACAGATTTTGTACGAGACTATTTGTCGGATTCGCAAAGAGCCATGAGGAGGGTTATGAGCACCGCGTCCGACGGATCCCTTGAGCGGTGGGCTGCGATTTTGAAACAACGCCAGACTGTTGGCTTGGGTGGGGTAGATGCTCACGCGCTGATTCGGGTGGGTAGAAATGTCTTTCATATCCCGCAATACAGCGAAATCTTCCAGGCTCTGCAGGTACACGTGCTTGTGCCTGAAGCATTCAATGGTGACCTTGAGCACGACAAACGTCTGGTATACAGTGCACTTCAGAACGGCCGGTGTTACACTGCCTACACCGTATGGGGTGATCCAACGGGATTTCAGTTTACCGCAACCCGCGGTGAGGCCACGGCCGTGATGGGACAGCCAATTTCTCGAGAAGGTTGGACTGTTACCTTACGTGTGCGTGTACCTAGTGGACTCACCACAACTACTCGAATCTACCTCGGTGACCGGCGTATCTTTTCCACGACCCTCAAGAATGTAACTATTCCAGCACCTGTTAGTGGCGCGTATCGAGCGGAAGTTGATATTCGTCGAGAAGGGCGAATGGTACCGTGGATAATCAGCAATCCTATATACGTCCGATAGAATAGCCGAATGAGCGGATAGACTTGCGGGACATCGAAATTACAGCCGTCTCATTCTTAGTCAACTACTGTATCCCACTTCACCAGCACCACGGGCACTCTGACTGCTCGGATGACTCGTTCTGCCACGCTTCCGAACAACACCGAACTCAGCCTCCCCCGACCTATACCAGTGCTTCCAAGCACGACAATACCGCAACAACCTTCCTCTGTCTCAGCTATGATCATTTCGGGCGCCGACCCTTCTACTAGTCTGGTTTCAACCTTGAGTCCGGCTTCGCTAAACACTTGTTTCGCCTGGGCTAGGATATGCTTTCCTTGATTTCTCAGGTCCTCAAGCGCACTTTCAACGATACCATCGGGAAACGCAAAACTGGGCATGGGCTGTTTCTCCAACACATGTAGCAACACAACTTCCCAACCTTGCTTGACAGCTAGTTGGGCCGCGAATCTGGCAGCTTTGAGTGACACTTCAGAACCGTCTACCGGCACTAGAGCTCTGTTGATGGGCATCCAATTCAACCTCCACAAGTTCAGTATCATATTCCAGCTTTAGTTTACCACATAGCTAGCGAGCGCAAACCTGGCATTTGGTTTGGATGCAGTACAGCGCACTCACGCAGAACTTCCGAGCCACATACACACATTGTGTTAGTTCATGAATCACAATGTGCCGGTATTCTTGAGACAGAGAATAGTAACGTCATCCCGTCCCGTCTCTATAGTGGACTCTAGAACACGCTCGCATATCTTACTGGCTATATCTTGGGCTGATAGACCGGCATATTCAATCAGCGAATTCTCGATAAATTTGCTACCTAGCCTGGAACCATCCTGCCTTTTCGATTCTACCGTCCCGTCAGTGTAAAGCATCAATACATCCTCGAAATCAAAAGCTAGTTTAATCGGGATTATGGGTATATCCCCATGCCAATAAGCCAAGAGAGGCATATTGGCATTTGCATAGACAAGCTCTGCAGTTCTGGTACGGTAGATAAGGCCAGGAGGATGGCCTGCATTGACATATTCCAGTATACCGGTGTTTGGGTCAAACTCGGCATAAATGAGGGTCACGAAATACTCTGCTGGTAACACACGAGTCAATGACTGCGACATCATGGCAATCACTTCTTCGGTATGTTGGCCTTGAGCGTGCCCTTCCAAGAGCAAGTGCTTGAGCAAGGTGGTAAAGAGAGCTGCTGGCACCCCTTTACCTGAAACGTCGGCAACGCACGCATATACCTTGTCACCTATGACCCCGACATCTGCAAAATCGCCGCCAACTTCCCTAGCATACTTCAAACATACCCCTATATCACAGGAGGTCACCTTCGGTATAGCAATTTCCAATACCTCTGACTGCACAATGCCTGCAGCCTGGATGTCTTCTTCCAACCTTTCGTATGCATACAGCAATCTTTCGTTGGAGTTTCTGAGTTCGTCCAAGGTCTGCCGAACCCGAATGTTGCTATTGACAAGGCGAACGGTGACCTCGGCTACAAACACAAAAACAAGCAGGCGGACAACCGTATTAGCAGCGGCCACATAGAAAGACTGCTGGGGCACACTTCTCAATTGGTCTAAGATTGCCTGTATCTCGGCCACCATAGCAACTGACATTGATCCTAAGCGGCCCAGCCTCCAGGCGGCAAAGAGAATGGGTATGAAGTAGGCGATAGACATGTCAAGTTGAGGCAGAGCCAGATAATCGAGTACCGTCACACTGACCAATATTACGGCTACAATAACAAAGGATGCTAACCGGTTTCCCATGGTTCTAGATTCTAAGTTCTGCCGCATTTATATACATCCAAGTAACGTGATACCCTGATTCCGGAACACTGACTACTTGTCCCCATATGTCTTTGACAGTTTGCCTACCATAAAGTATACTCCAAACAGCATCCCAACAGGAGGCTATCGCAATGTCCGAGGAAGCACGAGCACGTGTCAAGGAAATCATTAGCATATTAAAGCAAGTCTACCCAAGCGCCACAACCAGCCTTTCATTTCGTTCGCCATTCGAGTTACTGGTAGCTACCATATTAGCCGCACAATCAACGGACAAGAAGGTCAATGAGATCACGCCCATCTTGTTTGCGAAATATCCCAGCCCTGAAGCTCTGGCCAATGCCGACCTGAGAGAAGTTGAAGAAATCATCCGACCAACCGGCTTTTTCAGACAAAAGGCTCGAGCGATAATCGAAGCTTCGCAAGATATAGTAGAGAAGTACGGTGGAGAGGTTCCTGCCACCATGGAAGAACTGACATCGCTTAGAGGGGTCGGCCGCAAGACAGCGAATGTTGTACTGGGCACTGCATTTGGGAAACCTGCGATTATAGTAGATACACATGTCCTTAGGATATCCGGTCGGCTTGGCCTAGCCGACCCAAAACTTTCTCAAAAGAAAGATGCAGACAAAGTAGAGCAACAGCTCATGGCAATAGTACCTCAGGAAGACTGGACACAATTCAGCCATATGCTTGTCTATCTAGGACGTGAAATATGCACGGCAAGGAATCCGAAGCATGATGTTTGCCCTATCCTGCATCTCTGCCCAACAGGCCTTCGCGAGATGGGTATGGGAAAAGGTGACAGCCGCTAGTACAGCAGCTAGTGAGTATTACAAGTACTCTCAGAACTGTCTGCGCCAGTCTTCCAATCTAGAAAGAAGTTCTGCTGGAGTCGCCTTGCCAGTCGTCCCTATTTGCTGAATGGTAATTGAAGCCGTAAGGTTCGCCACAATTGCAGCTTCAACAAGTGTACCACCACACGCCAGTGTAAGCACTGCGCCGGCCGTCGCACTGTCACCTGCTCCAGTAGGGTCAATCGGTCCTTCGGCCGGGACCCCAGGAACTTCTTGATATCCATGCTCATCAAAGATTAGCATGCCTTTTTCTGCTCGGGTAATGAACACAGGGCGACGAGTTCTCTCTGTGAGCGTCCGACCCGCCACGAGAATAGCCTCATCAGTTGGTAGAACCTCGCTATCAGTCAGCGTTGCTCTGACGGCTTCGTGCTGATTGGGTTTGATAATAACGTTTTGGAAAAGCCCTATTCTTCGTCTGCTATCTGCCCAAAAAATGACATCGGGATAGCGGGTAGCCAGGTCTGCGAGCTGGTTTCGCATTCTAGAGGTAATAACGCCACACTCTTTCTCTTCGACCTGGTCAGCGATTACGACTGCGTCCGCCTGAGGTACCAAGGACTCAATTATGTCAGCCAAGCTTGCTTCAACGTCCGAAGGCAAAGGTACACGGTTCTTGGTATCAAACCTTTCCGATTCGGCCTCTAGACCCGAAAGCCGGCAGTTCATTGGCTTGAGGTATGTAGGAGTAAACCGGTTAGGTACGCGCAGGAGGTAACTTGTACTACATCCTAGGGTCTGCAAGTCTTTCCGCAGGTCGTACGCTTCGCCATCGTCGCCCGTGAAACCAACTGGTACCACCTTGCCTGCGCCCAGAGCTACCAGATTAGACACCACTGTACCGGCAGCACCGGGGCTATGACGAATATTGACGACCTGGTTGGCAGTCTTTCCTGTCTCCACTGAGACCTCAGCCAGATTAGGATCGAAATCAAGGTATTTGTCCAAGAAATAGTCACCTATGACCACTACACGTCTAGACGTAAACTGATTTACTAGATCTTCCAGTCTCTGAGAATCCATGCCGCTTCCTCGTATACGTTACTGACACAATGCCTTGCACAACGTGAGCATGAAAGCAACGTTGTCCAGACAGATATAGTCCAGCTTGCCACCCATGCGATAGAACGACTTGCAGAAGCGTAAATAGTAAGCTGGATTGTCCGAAGGTGGTTCACCTTTCGACCAGTCCCAACCACCACCGTCTTGGATGTCAACAACCACTAAATAGTAATCCGAGATTGCTCTTCCACGTTCTTGAATCGAAAGGTTGTTTGCCATGGAGAGAGATTTCTCAAATATCATTGGTGCCATGACTGCTGAACCAACAGCCAGATGAACGCCTCCTTCGAGGTCAGAGATAGTGTCAGCGTATGAGAGAAAGTCCCTCATTGAGCCTCTGCCAATTGCTCCACCACAACTCAACGGATGAGTGTAGATGATGTCGTATCCAATTCCGGGATGAACAGTGAAAGGGATGCCTTGTTTAAAAGCGGCATACTGGATGCTAAAGTGCTTGTGTGTGTGGCGGACTTCCAACCAGCCGGGAGTAAGATTAAAGGCATGCAGAAGATAGATCATGTCTGCAGCCGCACCAGTCTGTTCTGTGGGGTCAGCCATGCTTTCGGTAAGCAGCGATCTCAAGGTATCAGTATTAGGTATCAGCATACCGTCTTCGGCAATCATCTTGCCTACCGACCAACCATAACCCATACCCTCGATCCCGCCAACAGCAACGGCAAGATTGATATACCTGCCTGTTTCCTCCCATGTACCGAACTTGCCGTGAGCGACATTTAGGCGAACGTCTTCTGCGCTTCGTCCACAGAAAGCGAACTCCCAATCGTGGATGGAACCAGCGCCATTCGTGGCTATGTGGGTAACCCAACCTTCTTCGATAAGCCGAATGACCAAAGGTGCGAGCCCGTTTTTGACGAGGTGAGCTCCGTAGGTGAGGACAACGGGCTTATTCCTCTGGCGTGCTGCAACAATTTGTTCCGCAAGCCTTTCGATTTGCGAGCGCTCTAAATCATCAACTGTCGGAACGTGACTGTCCGGGAAAACTGCAATTGCCTCAATGTCCAGTTTGAAGTCGCGCTCACTTAACGGGAACATTTTGAGTCGTCGTCGGTCTAGTCGTGAATGCATCACAAGTATCCTATTTAGAGAAAAGATAGTCTATGAGTGCAGTATACTGCCGGTAATCTGGTATTATGATATCTGCGCCAACACCGATTAGACGGTTGCGTTTCCAAAGATCAGGATTGCCAGTTCTGCCTGCCTCGTCGCTTGCAACTCCGACAGCTGCGCCTCCGACGCTTTTGATATTATCGATCTCCACATATCCGTCACCAAATCCCAACAGGTGTGCACCGTCTATTTCATTCTCTTGCAGAATGCGCTGAATTACAATCGCTTTTGAGAAGCTTTTATAGTCGTCGATGGCACCATAGATGTGATCAGCAAAGTAAGGTGTAAGATTCAGCAGTCTTGCTTCTTCTCTCACATAGAATTCATCTGTACCGCTAGCCAGATACAAGTGTAATCCGCGATCATGAAGAGCTTTTAGTAAGTCCAAAGCGCACGGAACCAACATTTCTTCCGACTGGATTCGTCCTGTGCTCAGCGCCTGTCTTCTGTCGCGAATGCGCTCCATGAGCCTATCCAAGTACATATACTTGTAGTCAAGGGGATCTTTGGGGGTTCCGCCGCGCTTTCTTATCTCTTCGCACAGTTGGATCATCTGGTATATCGTCTGTTTTCCATTCAATCGCATGACAAAATCACGAACGATTGCCTCCAACTCTGATGGAGATTCACTTGTTCCGGTTTCCAGTAGAATTTCAACCATCATTGGAATCATGACTTCGGGCCAACCCTCGCGGATTAGGCTGAGAGTGCCGTCGAAATCAAACAACACATGGCGGTAACTCCCCCGTCCGGGTGGCTCCCGAAGAATTTCGATGCTTGTGCCAGGCAGAAAACAACCCTTGCCCGTAAACGCTACTTTCTGAGTATAGTCAGCCTCGTAAGCAGAGCTAGCCATTACATCCCTTTCCATAGAGTCTTGACTCAGAGTACGAAAGATGTGAGAGTTCTCTCATACATTTCTACAGTTCAATAATTCCATCCTGCGCATATGTAGAGACATAACTGGGTATAAATTGGATACAGAACTTGCACAGACAGTTTATGCAGATCAAGGAACGATTGGTGGCTTTGGTTAAGGAAAGTGCATAGTCTATAAGAGGTTGCTTTGTTGGTACCAGACCAAGTACTGGTATTTCTACCAGTATTTGAAGAGGCGACACAGAAAAACATTGACACCCAAACATACAGTGTTACAATAGCCTTAATAATGGTAAACCCTTCCCCTCTCTGTAGCTGTTCATTTATTCCCCAGGGCATGATAAGGCGAAGGAGGCACAAGCCTATGAGCAAGAGTTATTTTGCCCGACTAGTTATCCCAATGGCACTCCTGATAGGAATAGCCTATGCTGCACTGGTTGTCCCGACAGAGATACAACAACCAGGTACTCAACCGCGACAGGTGAGCAACCTGGAAACTCCCGACAAGTGTGACAATTGTCATGGCGGATACAATTCTAGTGTTGAACCGGCGTACAACTGGCGCGGAAGCATGATGGCCAATGCCACCCGCGATCCGATTTTCTGGGCGACACTGGCGATTGCAGAGCAAGATTTCGATGGCGCAGGTGACCTGTGCATACGATGTCACAGCACTGCTGGCTGGCTTGGCGGCCGCTCTACTCCGACAGATGGATCGAACCTGGCTTCGGGTGATGCTGATGGAGTCGAATGTGATTTCTGTCACAAGATGACAAACCCTGATAACAGTGAGTGGCTTGGTGTGCAGACCGAACCGTTCATCGCGAATGACAGAGGTAATCCGCCGACAGCATACCTGGGCAGTGGAATGTATGTTATGTGGGGTGGTTCCGCAAAACTGGGGCCATATGCAGATGCTTCTGCAAGACACCAGTTCGGACGATCTCGGTTCCATCGATCCGTTGGATACTGTGGTACCTGCCATGATGTATCCAACCCTGCGGTCGGTGATTTGGCACCGAACAATGGTGCCCAAGTGCCATTAGCACCTGGCCAGTTCAGTGGTTCTCTTGGGACTCCAGTTACAGAGAAAGCAGCCTTTAAGAACTTCCCATTCATGTATGGGGTAGTTGAGCGAACATTCAGTGAACATATGGCCAGTGCATGGCCATCGACCCGGGTGTTGGATTACGCCGTGCTACCAGCAGAGTTGAAAACTGGTGCAGTCAAGGCAGCTTTTGACAGCGCGGCAGTAGCTGGAATGGGTGGCAACTACGAGGACGGAACAACCAGGTATTTTAGTTGCCAGACGTGTCACATGCGTCCGGTGGTCGGCATGGGGTGCAATAAGACTGCTCCCACGCGAAAAGACCTGCCGCTGCACGATATGACAGGCGGAAACTACTGGATGCCTGACGCGATCAAGTATCTGAACACGCAAGGTAAACTCAGACTCGGTGGTGGGCTTACGTCTGTACAGCTAGCTGCGTTAAATGACGGCAAGACCAGAGCACTAAAGCAACTATCCCAAGCAGTCAGCTTGTCGGTTAGTGGCAACACGTTGCGTGTAGTCAATCTGACGGGTCACAAGCTGATTTCAGGCTACCCTGAGGGTCGACGGATGTGGCTAAATATCAAGTGGTACGACTCCACCGGAAATCTACTGCGCGAGGATGGAAAGTACGGACCCATCTGGGTTACGATCGCGGGGCAGCAGAGGGCAGTAGATACAATACTGGATCCGTATGATCCAAACACCAAAATATATGAAGCTCACTATGCCATGACCAGTGAATGGGCGCAGAAGTTGATGTCAGTTGGTTACCCGGCGGACCTGCCCTTGAGTTATGATCGAGTTACCGGAGCGGTTACTTACACACTTGGTGAACTTGCGGCTATGCCGGCAGGTAGCTACGTAGAAACATTCCACTTCGTTCTCAACAACTATGTAGCGAAGGACAACCGTATACCTCCGTATGGTATGAGCTATGACGAAGCAAAGAGAAGGAATGCTCTTCCTGTTCCGGCGACCCAGTACGGAAACCCTGGGCCAGGAGGTGTCTACAATCACTGGGATACCGTAGCACTCAACCCTCCAGCTGGCGCTGTGTACGCAACCATTGATATGCTTTATCAACCGACGAGCTGGGAGTACATCCAATTCCTGTACTTAGCAAATACGCGTCAGAATCCATTCCTAGCCAATGAAGGTCTATACCTACTGGATGCCTGGCTGAATACAGGGATGGCGGCACCATATGTAATGGCTTCGACAACTTGGGGCACGCCACCAGCGCCACCAGTCACTGACGTGATCTCTCAGAACATAACAACTTGGACAGTGGACAAGTCTGGCAATCTGGTTACTCAGTCTAGCAGTTTCAAAGTTACCGCTACAGTCGGCATAAAGGTACGCGTGACTGACTCGGCAAGTGCGACGATTTCTGGGTGCCAGGTTTACGTGCAGATCCGCAACTCCGCTGGTGCGTTGGTCACTTCGCTACAGGGGTTCACCGACACGAACGGTGTAGCCGTGCTCAAATGGAAAACGCCTCGCAATCAACCATTGGGAGCATACAAGGCCAAGGTTGTGGACATCCAAAAGAGCGGGTATCAGTTCAATCCTGCTTTGGGTGTGACAGAAGTGACGTTTAATATCATCTAGGCAGGAACAACGATAAAGAATAATGTTATGGTGTTGGTTTGGAGGGCAGAGGAAATCTGCCCTCCTCGTTTATGGCACGAACTCAATCATTATACCCGCTGGTCTGCTTGTAAACTGCTTCAAGACCCTATACATTCGAGTGGTTATTGACCGTGCCAGGGTGATTTGCTATACTCCAGTTGCAGTATTTCTACCTGTAATATCCTCCGGAAGGATTGGTTCCTAAGGGAGCCGCATTTGAAGAGAGCCATTTACTACACCCTTCTTATACTGACTCTGCTGAGCCTGTTCACTGATCCGGTGAGAGCTCGACAAACCTCGACAGATGATGCTGGAGTGGTGACGCTGCGTCTCTGGGGCGGCAACTGGGGTATCCCGCCTAAAGACGCCACCGATCCTTGGTCGCGCGCAAACCGAGCCGTTTTTGAGCGATTTCAAGAACTCCACCCAAACATAAGAATCATCAGCGCCAGTGGACTTCAGGTCCAAGGTCCTGCATCCGAGTCGGGACTGCTTATGGCAATGGCTGGCGGTACGGCGCCAGATGTCTTTTACGTTAATTTCCGAAAGCTCCACAGCTACGTAGAACAGAACTTTCTCTATCCCCTCGACGAGTACATTGCCAAGGACCCGAGCGTCTTGGAACGCATACACCCGACGATTCGAGAGGTGTTGAACGTTAACGGTAAGATCTACTGCATTCCGTGGTATCAATGTGTAATGGCCCTGTACTATCGCAAAGACTTGTACAAGGAAGCAGGGCTTGATCCGAACAAGCCGCCTCGAGACTGGGACGAATTTTACGAATACTGCAAGCGGCTCACCATTCCCGAAAAGGGACAGTATGGCTTTGGATTTGCTGGCACGCCGCAAGGAACATCATACCACTGGTGCAACTTCCTGTGGCAAGCTGGGGGAGAAGTGGTGGCGCGCAATGCAAAGGGAGAATGGCGCGCAGTATTCAACTCACCAGCGGGAGTAACCGCGCTCAAGTTTTACCGCAAGTTAGTAGCAGACGAGTGGACACGTGAGTCTGATGGGAAGCGATTTCGCGGAGTTGCGTCCCGAACCACATCCTACGCTCAAGACATGCAACAAGGTAAGATTGCTCAATGGTTTGCCTATTCGACAGACATAGTCAGTAACAGATCCGATTTCAACCCGAGTTTGATTGGCATTGCTCCGCTGCCAGCCGGTCCGAAGGGAAGAGCAAATGAGATCAACGCGGGAATGTGGGGAATGAATTCGCAGATCAAGGATCCGAGAGTACGGGATGCGGCATGGGAATACATCAAGTTCATGGGCAGTGAGGAAGCAGACCGCGTCCGCACCAAGGCATATGTGGAGTCAGGCCTTGGAAAGCTCGTTAATCCCGACAAACTGGAAAAGTATGGTTATACGGAATATCTTCGAGTGATTCCCAAGAGCTGGATCGAGGCAAACAAGGAAGCGTTTCGGCACGGGCGTCCTGAACCGCACGGCAAGAACTGTGAAATGATTTATACCGAACTGGATGAACCTCTTGAGAGAATTACTCTTAATCCAAGTGAAGATCCAAAGAAGCTACTAGACACCTGCGCTAGGAAAATAAACACAAAACTCTTGGGTTATGTTGCGCCTGATGTGATGAAACGGATGCGCAGGACGGCGTGGACCGTGTTTGCGGCCCTTCTGCTCCTGCTTGGTTCAACTGCTACTAAACAGATTCGGAAGGTAGCCCAAAGCCATGCAGACGATGGCATAGATAGTAGTATTGTGAGGAATAGAAGCAAAGTCCATCTCATAGCGTGGTTGTTCATGGCCCCTGCAGTGCTCTCAATCCTAGTGTGGGCTTATTACCCATTGCTTCGCGGCATGGTGATGGCTTTTCAAGATTACCGTATACTGGGAGGCGGAAGATTTATCGGGCTGGACAACTTCATTGAGGCAGTGGGACAGGAAACATTCTGGCGCGGTATCCTGAACAGCCTGGTTTACGCAGGATTAAGTCTCGGACTGGGCTTCTTTGTACCCATATTCCTAGCCTTGATGTTACATGAAGTTCCGAAAGGCAAGATTCTTTTCCGAACACTGTATTATTTGCCTGCCGTAACAAGCGGTTTGGTCATAATGTTCCTGTGGAAGTGGTTCTATGACCCTAGTCCACAGGGCTTATTCAACACACTCATAACTTACTATAACGAAATTGCGATTACGCTGGCGAACCACGTTCATCCTTGGCTATCACACCTTCAGCTATCACATCAAACATGGCTACAGGATCCAAAGCTGGCGATGCTTTGTGTAATTCTGCCTAGCATTTGGGCCGGCGCAGGACCCGGTAGCATTATCTACCTAGCTGCAATGAAGAGCATTCCTGAGGAAATGTATGAAGCCGCTGATTTGGACGGGGCGGGCATTTGGAGCAAGATATGGCGGATTACTATTCCAACGCTGATGCCTTTAATAGTTATCAACTTCGTTGGTGCTTTCATTGGCGCCTTCAAGGCTATGGAAAACGTTTTCGTTATGACGGGTGGAGGTCCGCTAAATGCCACGCACACCATTGGTTTGGAGATCTGGTACAACGCATTCATGTATTTGAAGTTTGGGTATGCGACAGCAGCTGCATGGATAATGGGAAGTATGCTCATTGGCTTTACAATGTACCAATTGCGCATTCTGCGTAATGTACGTTTCTCGGCAGCTGGGGTGGAACAGTGACGGGGTTGTTACAACTCGGAGTTGGACTATGGCTTTAATTCCAATCGTAGGCAGACGATCTCTGAAGATGAGAATCCTTGTGATTGGCCTCTACGCTGTGCTCTCGATTGGCGCAGTAACGATGGTCTATCCCTTCCTCGTCATGCTTTCAACGAGCGTCAAGAGTGCTGTGGATGTCAATGACTATTCGGTGGTACCCAAGTATCTTCTTGATGATGAGGCACTGTTTGCCAAGTATATTGAGATTCGATACGCAGGCAATATCGAAGCGATCAACGATTACTATGGTGGAAACATCATCAAGATAGAAGACATCAAACCCACCACCCGAGGACCGTTGAAACGCGGTGAAATGAATTTGGTACGAGATTGGAATGAGTTTTCTCAGAATCTGCCCCTGTCATATAAGCAAGCCAACTTTGGTCCCATTGGAACTTCTCCTAGCCTACTATTGGACAGATACAGGGCTTTCTTACGAAAGCGATTCAATAACGATATCAATGCGCTCAACCGGCTTTACCGCGAAGAAAACACAGCCTTCGAGCAAGTTTTTGCCCCATTTGAGCGCCCCACGAAGCGTGAATGGCAACCAGATGACAGCCCCAAAATGAAAGAATGGCTTGAGTTTGAGAAATCATTACCCCCGCACTTCTTACGAGTAGTTGGATGTGATCCGCTCTTTGCATCTTTTCTTGAAGTAGACAGATATGACGGCGATATCAGTCGTTTGAATGCCGCATGGGGAACAAGCTACAAATCTTTCGTCGAGATACACTTACCTGTCGCCCCTCCTGTTAACCAACAGGAGCGAGCAGACTGGGAAGAGTTCGTCCGCACTCTGATGCCTTTCCGCTTCATGCAGGTTGATGATATCGCTACAGCAGACTACCAAAATTTCCTCCGAAGACGCTATTTGGGTAACATATCGGAGGTAAATCGCATCTATGGCACGCGCTATTCGGCATTCGGTGAGATAAGACTTCCGAACAGGGTTCCTGCAGAGGGGACACCCCTTACCGACTGGATGGACTTCGTGGCATATGTGATACCGATCAAAGCCATCAGGCTAACCAATGCTGAGAATCTGTTCAGGCAATACGTTCTAGCCAAATACGGAAATCTGGAAGGGGTTTGTAAGGCGTATGACATAGCGCTGAAGAATGTTAACGAATTGTCGCCACCCTATCGGCTTGCGGATTGGCAATATGTCTTAACTCACAAGAGTGAATTACGACGGTACTTCCTCACGCGAAACTACGCAATGGTGATAAGTTTCATACTGCTACACGGGCGAGCAGTCGTGAATACAGTGATATTCTGTCTAGCAGTGATTATCACACACCTGGTGGTCAATCCGCTCTGCGCTTATGCACTATCCCGGTACAACTTACGCTATGCTTACAAGGTACTCTTATTCCTTCTGGCCACCATGGCATTTCCGGCGGAAGTGGCTATGATTCCGAACTTCCTTCTATTGAAACAACTAAATCTGCTAAACACTTACTGGGCGCTCATTCTGCCAGGAATGGCAAGCGGCTTTGCGATCTTTCTCCTCAAAGGTTTCTTTGATTCTTTACCTAGGGAATTGTACGAAGCCGGCATTATCGACGGTGCATCGGAGGCGAGAATGTTTTGGCAGATCACTATTCCCCTATCAAAGCCGATTTTTGCTGTCATCGCGCTCCAGTCCTTCACGGCAGCTTATGGCGCATTTATGTTTGCTTTTCTTGTCTGCCAGGACCCAAAGATGTGGACGATGATGGTGTGGCTATACGAGCTTCAGATTACTGCGCCCAAGTACATCACAATGGCGGCGCTCACTGTCGCTGCGTTACCAACCCTACTGGTCTTTATCTTCGCGCAGAAGGTCATAATGAGAGGTATTATTCTCCCAAGCTTCAAGTGACTTCAGTTTATGGGCTCTATCAGTGACGAAATCACTCAGCCACGTTTGATACTCCAAACCAACAACTTTGTCGTTTTATTGATTTTCGACAAGGATGTTTCCGTCGTCAGACAGATAAGAGAAATGTGCTGATTCTCGAACAAACCGCACCAGCAAGGACTCGGTTTGTTGAGCGCCTAATAATACAGCATATGAACATAGCGTCGAATCAGGTAGGGAGCATTGCCATGAAAGCATCAGTTTCTGTACTCGCATTGCTGTTTACCGCATCCTGCCTCTTTGGGTCAACACAGACCGCTCGACCGTATGTTTTCGGACTGAACATTGGGATGAGCGATGCAGAGTGCAAGCTGGCAAAGGAAGCAGGATGTACGTACACCCGTATTGGATGCGGCTGGGACTTGATCGAAAAGGAGCCTGGCAAGTATGACTGGCGGGATCCTGACCACGATGTTGCCCAATGTCTGAAATGGGGTTTCGAACCTTTCTTCCTGATAGTGGCTACACCGAAATGGGCTCTACCACCTGATAAGCAGGACAAGGTTTGGGGACGGGCACCCCTGCCGGAATACTACCCAGCAGCTGCAAAATTCTACAGGATGTTGACAGAGCGGTACAAGGGAAAGGTGAAGTACTATGAGTATTGGAACGAGGAGAATGGCTACGGATGGCATGAACCCAACCGACCTGAGGAATACGCGCCGATCCTGAAAATTGCGTATAAGGCACTGAAAGAGGGCAACCCAGACTGCCAGGTAGCGATTGGCGGTTTAGACGGAGCTGGCTGGAAAGGGTATTACCACTATCTGGAAAGATTGTATGAACTCGGTTGTGGAGATTACTTTGACGCGGTAGCTGTTCATCCGTATAGAGCCGACGGGCCTATCGATATATATGGGCTTAAGAAAATCCATGAAGTGCTTGTGAAACATGGCCAAGGGCACAAGAAGATTTGGATCACGGAGTATGGATGGGACAAGGAATATGGCCACCACAATAAGGCGAGATGGCTTAAGCAGTCACTCGACATGCTGACCAGTCCCGAGCTTGATTTTGTGTTTCAGGCATCTGTTCATACCCTAGGGAATTTTGACGACTCCGAATATGGCTTGTGCGACCGACAGCTAAACCCGCGACCGGCGTATAAGGTTTTCAAGGAGTATCCCAAGGACTGGTCGAAGATCAACGCACTGCACAAGACTCCACCTCCCCAAAACCATGCAAGACCTACTCACGACGACTTTGACGACGGAAAGATGCGCTGGACTCCTTATGGTGATGGGCTAGTCTTAACAAGAGCGGGGACGTTGGGCATCAGGGAGGAGTCGCCCGGGTATGTTCTTGCAGTGCGAGCAGAAGGTCAGCCGAAAAACGGAGGTGCGTGGTATTCGTTTGCAGTGAAGAAGGGTTTGCCCGTCAGAGTCGAGGCTCGGATATACACAAACCAGCACGGAAATAGAGCGGACAACTCGAGGTGTCGGATAGGGATTGATCCTACCGGTGGGACCGACCCCAAGGCACCAACCATAGTCTGGGGGCGGTCCAAAGACACCAGCGGCGAGCGGGACACGTCGGGAGTTGGGCAGGGAGACATTATTATTGCCAAATCTGACAAAGTAACTGTGTTCCTAGATTACACGCAAAAGGGTACCTCTCCTTCGTGGGAAGTTGCTTTCGATTTAGTTCGATTCTTTTCACAAGAAGAGACTTTCAAACTGCCTCAGTAAGCCTATTTGTGACTTGTGGCAAGTAGGAGCCGGCAGATGCTGAATAAACCGCTACACTAAGCGTGGGACCGGAACAACGTGCTAGCTAATAACTGAGATAACGAACAAACCAATCTCCAGCGAGGCGAGCAACTTCCTCTAACGCACCTGGCTCCTCGAACAAATGACCTGCGCCGGGAATTATGACCAATTCACGGACGCAGGCTAGTCGTTCGTAGGCTTCTTGGTTCATGGAGATCACTGGCCAATCATTTCCGCCAACAATCAACAGGACTGGGGCTCTCACTTCTGGTAGATATTGCATTGCCAAGTCTGGACGCCCACCACGAGAGACAATAGCCTTGACAAGCTGGGGCATTTTGGCCGCCGCCTCCAGTGCCGCTGCCGCTCCTGTGCTGGCACCGAAATAGCCCAACGCGATGTTGCTCGTCTGCGCATCCGACCTAAGCCACATGCTCGCAGTGATTACGCGCTCTGCGAGCAGATCAATGTCGAAAACTTTGCTACGATCCTCTGATTCCCACTCCTCTAGCAAGTCAATGAGCAGGGTACCGAGGCCAACTTCCCTGAGATAACGAGCGACAAACTGATTTCGAGGGCTGAACCTGCCGCTCCCACTGCCGTGGGCAAAGAGCACGATCCCTAGTGCACCCGCAGGTACACTGAGTAAACCCTCCAGTTGAGCTTCTCCAGAGCTTATGCGAACGGTTCGTTCGGCAACTACACCCATATCGCACACCTCTCTTTAGAAGTTGATTCCCGTCGCAACGAGGCGTCAAACACAGCAAGCGACCGTGCTGTCCGTCCAACTGCCCAACTGCCTTGAAGATTGCCGTGTTGCGACTTCTGTGATATAATATGCAGGTTTGATAGGGTAGAAACCCTTTATGGAATTTTGAACTATATCCGTAATAGGAGAGGTTTCCGTTGAAAAAAGGTATTCATCCAAATTACGTTCCAGCAAAAGTAGTGTGTGCATGTGGGAACACTTTTGAAACCCGCTCTACGGTTCCAGAAATCCGCTTGGAGATCTGTTCTGCTTGTCATCCGTTCTTCACCGGCCGGCAGAAGCTTGTTGACACAGCGGGTCGCGTCGAGAAGTTTATGCGCAAGTACCGCCGTGGTGAAGCGGAACAGTCCGGAGAAAAGACTGAGCAGGGCAAGTAATTGCGAGTAACGTTGATCAGCCATACCCAGGATCCAGAGTCCACTGTGGCAACCGCAATCCGGCTGTGTTATTCAGCGTCCGATATCGGCCGGATCCGGGAGGGTCTTGGTGCCGACGAAGTCAGGCGGCTGATCAGGAAAGTACTTGAGCTAGGACATTTTTCGGTGTTGGAGCACGCGTCATTCACTTTTGGGATAGAGGGAATCTCGCGCGCGTGCTCTCATCAACTTGTCCGGCACAGAATGGCTTCGTTCTCTCAGCAAAGCCAGCGATATGTAAAGATGACGGGTTTCGAGTTCTCGATACCTCCCTCCATCGAGCAAGACGAAGAGTTAGTACGGCGGTTCAGGCAGGCGATGGAGGAAGCAAGGGAGCACTACTCCGAATTTATCAACGCTGGCATTTCAGCAGAGGACGCTCGGTACGTTCTTCCCAATGCCACCGAAACCAAACTCATCGTGACAGCAAACGCGCGGAGCCTGCTGAACTTCTTTGAGCTACGACTATGTACGCGGGCCCAGTGGGAAATACGGCAGCTAGCGCAACTGATGCTGGAAGAAGTGAGGCGGGTAGCTCCAAACATTTTCGCTACAGCAGGACCGTGTTGTGAATCGAGGGGCTACTGCAGTGAAGGGACTATGAGTTGCGGTCGAGCCAAACCATTGAAGATCGTGGAAGATAGAGAGGTAAATCAGGGACTAACGTGAAGCCCGAGCAGTGCACAGACAAACCTAACTACGGCGGCCAGGCGGTAATCGAAGGTGTAATGATGCGTGGCCGCAATTATTATGCGGTGGCTTGTAGGCGCGCAAATGGCGAAATAGTGGTTCAGCAAGAAAGCGTCGAATCGGCTACAGGCAAGCTCAAATGGCTGAACAAGCCTTTCCTTCGGGGAACTTTTGTAATGCTGGACGCCATCATTCTTGGCATGAAAGCCCTGATGTATTCAGCAGATATTGCTATGGCTGATGCTCAGCCGAATGCCTCAAGCGATGTTGACAAGAAGGCAGAATCAGCTGACAGCAGTGGAAACGAAGACTCCAATCCTGGAAAAACTGCCAAACAGAAGCGGTCGATAAATGACATCGCGGTCGGTGCTACCGTCGTGCTGGGGCTGGGCCTTGGTGTTTTGATCTTTATTGTAACTCCGCAATTCCTTGTCGGGCTATTGCAGAAGAGCATTCGATCTTCCATCTTGCTAAATCTGACGGCTGGGATAGTCAAGCTGGCGATGTTCATCTTATACATCTCTGTGATATCGACGATGAAGGACATCCGGCGAGTTTTCGAATATCACGGCGCGGAACACAAGGTCATAAACACATATGAAGCAGGGCTAGATCTTGTTCCCGAAAACCTGAACAAGTACACGACTATTCATCCTAGATGTGGAACAAGCTTTATCCTTGTGGTTTTGGTAACCAGCATTGTGGTTTTTTGTTTCCTGGGGTGGCAAAGCAATATCTTAATCCGAGTGATAGAACGGCTGTTGCTGCTTCCATTTGTGGCAGGAATCGCTTACGAGATTATCAGATACGCTGGAAAACACAAAGAGTCGAGATTGCTTAGAACCCTTACTGCGCCGGGTCTCTTACTTCAGCGACTAACGACCAAAGAACCTACTGAGGATCAAATAGAAGTCGCGCTGACTGCGCTGAGAGCTGTTTTTGACAAGGAAAGTGAGGAGGCTGAAAACCTCCCTACCTCGGCGCCGGTTAGTGCAGTGGAGTAAGCGCACAAGGTGAAATGTTATTATGTTCGAACGGCTTGGTGAAATCGAACAAAGGTATGATGAAATTGGAAACAAGCTAGCCGATCCTTCGGTCTGGGAAGACCCAAAGGAATACCAACACCTAGCAAAGGCTCATTCCGATTTGGCGGATATTGTCAACAAGTATAGGGAGTACAAACGCATCCATCAGCAAAAACTGGACACTGAAGACTTGTTAAAAAGTCCGATTGAGGAGGAGTTACGCGAGCTTGCGCAGTCTGAACTCGACGAGCTGAAAGAGCGCGAAAAGCAAGTTGAGCAGGAACTACGGATAATGCTACTCCCGAAAGATCCAAATGACGAAAAGAACGTATTCATCGAAATTCGGGCTGGCACAGGTGGAGAAGAAGCGGCTCTCTTTGCTGGGGAATTGTTACGGATGTACATGAGATATGCTGAGCGCAAGCACTGGAAGACTGAGCTGATAAGTGCGAATGAGACGGGAATCGGAGGTTTTAAGGAAGCAATTCTAGCGGTTGAAGGCCGGGGAGCATATAGCAATCTCAAGTATGAGAGTGGCGTTCATAGGGTCCAGCGAGTTCCGGAGACGGAAAGTGGCGGACGAATACATACTTCTGCAGCCACTGTGGCAGTTTTGCCCGAGGCGGAAGAAGTGGAAGTTGAAATCAACCCGGATGACCTAGAGATTGACACTTACCGTTCGTCGTCCGCTGGCGGGCAGAACGTACAGAAGAACGAAACAGCTATCAGGATAGTCCACAAGCCAACCGGAATAGTGGTAACCTGTCAAGACGAGCGATCACAGCTGCAGAACAAAGAAAAAGCAATGCGAATGCTCCGTGCCCACTTGCTGGAAAGAATGACCAGGGAACAGCAGGAGCAGATCAGTGAAGCGCGCCGGTCTATGGTAGGTAGTGGAGACCGTAGCGAAAAAATCAGGACATACAACTTTCCCCAAGGGCGAGTCACTGATCATCGGATTGGGTTTACTCTTTATCGACTCGATAGCTTTCTGGATGGCGACATTCAGGAGATGATCGATCAGCTAATCGCGGCTGATCATGCGGCGCGATTGAAGGGTGATGAAGAATCCGACTGAATGTGAAGCGTACTGAAGAGCCGGCATTAACTGTTGGGGAATTGTTGGCCTGGGCAGTAGAGGAGTTGAAAGCCGCTGAGGTTGATACACCTATTCTCGACAGTCGGCTACTCCTCTGTGAAGCCACAAACCTGTCTCAGGAGCAATTGCATGCTCATCCAGAAACCATCCTATCCCCTGAGAGCACCCAAAAATTCCGCGAATGGATCAATCGCAGAGCACATCGAGAGCCTCTTGCGTATATCCTTGGAAAAAAAGAGTTTTACGGACTCTCGTTTGAAGTCTCCCCTGCTGTATTGATTCCTCGTCCTGAAACGGAAGTACTTGTGGAGACGGGCATTCGATTGATCAAGGATCTACCCAACCCAATGGTCGTAGACATCGGACTTGGCAGTGGAGCGATTGCAATTAGTATTGCAAAGCAACTGCAAAACGCTCATGTCTACGGCACAGAAACATCTGGCGAGGCTTTGCAAGTCTCGATGCGAAATGCGGAGTGCTTGGCTATCGCGGACAGGGTATGCTTTCTGGAAGGAAACCTTCTTGATCCACTGACAGGGAGGCTCTTCGATTTGGTTATCGCAAATCCACCTTACGTTCCGAGTGCAGAAATCGCCATACTTCAACCAGAGGTAGCCGCGTATGAACCACGACAGGCACTGGATGGTGGACCGGATGGATTAGCATACTATCGTATGATAATTCCTCAAGCTGTTTACCACCTGAAACCTCACGGTTGGCTGGCGATGGAAGTTGGAGCCGGCCAAGCATCGGAGGTAGTAGGCATACTCACAATTCATGGCTATACAGATATCTGCACGGTGTGTGACCTGGCTGGAATTGAACGAATAGTGTATGGGAGACGCCGATGAAAACAACCGTTCTGAAAGTAGATCCTCAGCATCCGGATGCCCACGTGATAGAAATAGCAGGGGAGACAATAAAAAAAGGTGGGCTGGTTGCCTTTCCTACCGAGACTGTCTACGGTCTGGCAGCGAGCGCGTTTAACGAGTCTGCAATAAGAAGAGTATACGAAGCGAAGGGTCGGCCGGCCAATAATCCGCTTCCGGTCCAAGTTGCCGACAAAGAAGATATATCAAGACTGGCCGCGGAACTCCCGGAAGCGGCTGAGTGTCTCATTGACCATTTCATGCCAGGGCCAATAACCATTGTGCTACATGCCAAACCACATGTTCCAACGATGGTGACTGCTGACACTGGGAAGGTCGGAGTGCGCATACCGGACCATCCCGTCGCCCTCGCTCTGATTAGGGCAGCTGGAACACCCATCGTTGCACCAAGCGCCAATATCTCTGGCCAACCGCCGCCTACAACGGCAGAAGAAGTGATCTCTTACTTGGATGGTCGGATTGAGATAGTTTTGGACGCCGGTCAAACTAACTTGGGAATTGCTTCCACAGTCGTGGACGCTACACAAACACCGGTACGTATAATTCGTCAAGGTAGTATCAGCCCGGATATGCTATCGGTTTGTCTTGACAAGGAAAAGCAAGCTAACGACTGATTTCCGGTCTCGGTAGTCGTAAATGTAAATGGCCTCAGCTTAGGAAACGCTGAGGCCATCAGTTACCTAAATCAGGAAAGGGGGCGTCTTCCTCTATTTGGCTTCTGCAGGTGCTTGCTTCGCCGCCTCTGCAATATCCTTAGCTGGAAGAATTACCTGCATAATATTCTCCCAAGGACTGGCAGAACCTGCACCTTTTGGAAGTCTTTTGATAACAGACAGACCTACTACATTTCCGTCCAGAGATAACACCAAGGAGCCCATTTTAGGCTCTCCGTCAGGAACATAGTGCAGACGTGGTTTATCAATAATTGAGGCAATCCTGTGCAGCGAGGCTGCGATTACTCGGTTGCCAACCACAGTTTGCCTCGACAAACAGACGATGGGATCTAGCATCTCTGGTTTCGAAGCCTTGGATAGGTCGACCGCGGTTAACGGTGCGGCCGGTTTCTGCAAAGGCCGTATGAAAGCAAGGTCGAGGTCCTTATCTCTCAATACAACTTTTGCAGGCATTTCCTGTCCATCAGGAAGAATGATCTTGGCATCTGTGACTTCTGAGCTCATCTTGAAGTCTTCAGAGTCTTCTTGCATTATCTCGCCATACAGGTCGCTGGGATTCGTGTTGGCAAGGGATGTGACCAATAGACCAGACGGGTCGATGACACAGGCATCCACTTCTTGCTTCTGTTCCTCGGATGGACTGTCCTTACCCTCATAGCTATACGTTGTCTTGATTACAAACTGCACTTTTACCATGCAATTCTGCCACTTCTGAGCAATCTGACGGCCTGTCACAGCCATCTCATCGCCAAAACTAGGAGCAACAAGCTTAGCCAGTAAAGCAAGTACTACCACACCTACGACTTGGAATCTCATCCTACCTTAGTCTCCCTTCTTTTGTCTTTGACAACTCTACGTCAGTCTGGGTTCCAAGTTGGTTCCAGCTCGACATACATGTTGTTGATCCCACGCTTTATCCAAAACACAACAGCCTTTGGTTTCTTATTATGGATAGCCTTCATCCGGACTTCAAATGACTCAACGTCATTCACAGGCTCTCCGTTCACAGCCATTATCAGGTCACCAGATGAAAGATCACCTAGGGAAGCCCAACCGCCCTCGCTGACGGACTCAACTAACACACCAGTCTGGTTCTCGCTCCATTTCTGATTCATCTTGTCTATAAAGGCCAAATCTCGGACAGTGAAGTCAAACTTTTCATCTTTGTACTTCTTCATCTCACGAGCTAGCCTAGGAGACTCCACCAACTGAACAGACAGTTTCTCTTCCTCACCATCTCTTAGAATCGTAAGCTCCACCGTGCTGCCTATGTCATACTGTCTAACCATGGCAGGGAATACATCGGCATGTTCCGGTTGCGAAGCCTGGATTGGCGTGCCATCAAGGGCTATAATGATGTCGCCCACTCTTAGGCCAGCTTTTTCGGCGGTGCTGTTCGGATAGACTCTGGTGACCCGGACTCCTGTTCGGTTCTGTAGATTCATCGCCTTCGCAATATCCTCAGTGAAGACTTGTGTTTCAGCAGGTAACCATGCCTTCTTAATTTCCAAGCCTGGGTCTTTCAGCTCCTGAATACCAACTTTTACTACGGTAAGGAATCTACCATCATCTCGCTCGAACCCCACCAAAGTCGGCACAGGCTCGCTCTGACCGGCAACAATTTCGTCTGTAAGTCGGCGCAAATCCTGTACATTTTTCACTTGTTTTCCAGCTACTTCGACTATGATGTCGTCTTTCATGATAGTCGGCTTTGCTGACGCTGCAGGTCCGCCAGGTCTCAAGCTCGTGACGAGGACCCCATCCGTTGCATCACGTTTCATTTCGATAGCCATCAGGCGGGTAATGTCACTGCCACAGACTCCCCATTCCTTGAACTCATGTTCGCGGGCTTTTGCCTCTCCCTTATCTTCAGGCTGAATTTTCAGTATAACTTCTTTGCCGTCTCTCAAGACGAGGGCATCAATAGCCCTGTCGCGCGGAAGGTTCATCACGAAGTGGTTGAAGCCGGGCATTTCTTCTTCAAAGCGCACTGAACACTCTTTGCCATCGAGTTTGAGAAGTACATCCCCCGCTCTAAAACCGGCCTTCTGTGCCGGCGAACCGTCGATTGTTCCTCCGATCAACACACCGGTCTTCAGTCCGGATGATCTCAGCAAAGGCTGAACCGATAAGCCAAGCCAACTCCGTGTCACTTTGCCATTCGCGATAATCTGCTCGGCGACCTCACGAGCGAGATTGCCTGGGATCGCTCCGGATAGACCAAGTGAGATCTCGTTGATACCGACGATCTCGCCTTTCATGTTCACCAGAGGGCCTCCGGAGTTGCCTGGAAAGATTTGAGCATCATGTGCGATCCACCGCACGATGCTGCCGATGTCCTCACCGTCCATCTCGAATTGTCCAAACATCTTCGGGATGATCAGCTCCGTATTGCTTACTATTCCCATGGTAACCGACTGTGAGAATGCCAAGGGACTCCCCATCGCCAAGACGGTATCCCCGACCTTCAGCTGTGACGAGTCACCAAACTTTGCCGCGGGAAAACTGTAATCCCTCTTCTCAGGCAGTAGCTTAATCACTGCTATATCAGCCTGAGCGTCTGTGCCAACGAGTTCCGCATCTATCTGCGTCTTATCGGCAAGTGTACAGACAATACGCTTTGCATGACCGGCAACATGGTGGTTAGTGATGACATGACCCTCCTTGCTAATAATCACACCACTGCCAAATCCCTCTACTTTGATTTCACGCCCCTGTTGGTAATCGGCTTCTACCACGTGTATTCGAACCAACGCAGGTTTGACCTTCGCGACCACGGACTCCATAGCTTTTCGTGCGTCGTCCGTGGCTGCAGGCACCTGTGCGACAAGGGCAAGTAGGATTGTAACCAGGATACAGACGAAATGCTTCTGAGTCTTCAGTTTGGCTGCCCCCTATCCGTGTTGTGTAGTTTCATAAGATGTCTCTTGTTAGGCTGGATACCTAAGTATACCAACCATTGAGAATCTCTGCTTTATGATTCTGGATAATGTGACGTCATTCCTTCTGTCGACACTATATTAATTACTTGGAGCATCCAACATGAACGTAAGGTTGTTGACAGCAGAACACATGAGCGGCTATACTTTCAGTGCTATCTCCTGTCACGTCACGGAAGTAAATTCCCCTGAGATGTGGCTACGGGAGACTCCAAGAACGGTTATCCGCAAGTACATGACTAAAGTAAAAGAGACCACTAATCCGGATATTGAGACTGATAAAACCAGTAGCACAAGTAAATCAGGGATTACCTTAAGAGCGATAGGTATCGGGCTACTGCTCGTAGCATTGGTTTGCTTCATTGTCTCATATGCCGAGTTGGTTATCCAGCGTATACAAATTGGGTTCCTCCAAATGCCACCTGTGGTTATCGGTATTTTCTTTTTCCTAATACTTCTCAACAAAGGCATGCGGAGAATACGTCAGCGGTTCGGCCTTTCGGCCGGCGAGCTCATGACATTGTATTGTATGATGCTCGTCGCTGCCATGATATCGTCGCGGGGCTTGATGGAAAGGCTGATACCATTGCTGGTCACCCCGAACTACTTTGCGAATCCGGCGAACCAGTGGAAGCAGCTTTTCTACCCGCATATCAAGCCTTGGCTCGTACCTTTTGACGTAAATGGCAATCCGAATCAGTTTGTGGCTACACGCTTCTACGAAGGTCTTCGAGCTGGAGAGACGATACCCTGGTCGTTATGGATTACCCCTTTGTTGGTATGGGGCTGCCTGGCACTCGTTATCATTTTTGCATTCCTATGTCTCGCGACAATACTGCGTCGGCAGTGGGTCGACAATGAGAAATTGTCTTTCCCGCTGGTACAACCACCTCTGGAGTTGGTTCGGGAAGAGCAAGGGAAATCCATACTACAGAGTCCCCTACTTTGGGGCGGTATGGCTCTGCCTGTGCTCGTTTTCGGCTTTAATGGTTTGCACAATTGGTTTCCGAATATCCCTGGCATCCCGTTGACCAAGAATCTGAACGAATTCTTAGTCAACCCGCCATGGAACCAGATGTTTTACACCCCAATGTATGTCTCGTTTGCGGCCATCGGGTTCTTCTTCCTGCTGCCATCGGACTTGTTATTCGCCTTGTGGTTCTTTTTCGTGCTTTCAAGAATCCAGGGAGTAATAGCCGCGTCATTTGGGATGCAAATGGACGGCATGCCGATGTATCCTTGCCATCTGATTATCGGATACCAAGTAGCCGGTGCTTACGTTATACTCTCTGCATATCTGCTTTACATATCAATGCCGCATCTCAAAAAAGTCTACCGCGCCGCCTTTCGAAGGGAAAAGGTTGACGACTCTCAGGAGTTAATGCCGTACTCAGTGGCAACTTGGGGATTGATTATATGCCTGGTACTAGGATTGCTTTGGTGCTATCTGGCGGGGATGTCACTCTGGGTAGCAATTTTGGAACTCGGGGTTTTCATATTTATAATTGCCATTGTTATGGCTCGTAGCACTGCAGAGGCGGGGATGCTAATGACGGAGACGTCATTCCGGCCGGTAGATTTGTACAAAATGTTTGCGCCGGTTCATACATTGGGGCCGGCAAATATGACAATGCTATCTTTCCTAGATGCTGCGTTCCTTCGTGATCAGCGAGGGCTAATTCTGACAGGTTTCCTTGATGGGTTGAAGATCTCTGATGGTACAAATGTCCGACGCAGGGCATTTCTTCCCGCGTTCATCATTGCGATTATCCTTGCCATGCTGGTAGCCGGGGGTATACAGCTTTATCTGCCCTACGCAAAGGGCGCGGTGACAATGTATTACTATCCGTACCAGGCCAACAATTTATGGGGCTTTAATGACTATCAGCCATTTATGAAAGCGGCTGGGTTGACAGTGGATTGGCGCGGACCCACGTTTTTCGCTGTGGGTGCCATTTTCACTGTCTTCCTTTCCTATATGCGCGCGACATTCTACTGGTGGCCACTGCACCCGCTTGGTTACGCACTGTGCGGTTCGTGGACCATGATAGTCTTTTGGTTCCCATGTTTGATCGCCTGGATTTTGAAAACGCTGATCCTTCGATATGGCGGAATGCGGCTGTATATCAAAGCACGCCCTTGGTTCTTTGGAATGGTCTTGGGTGAGTTTGGCATGGCGGTAATCTGGGCGCTCGTCAGTGCACTGACTGGGGCCCCGACGCCGGAATTTCCGTGGCCATAGGAAGAAATCATTGTCGGCTGATTTGGTCCTTTCCAACGAGTACTCTCACACATCACTTAAGGTCGCCAGCCGTCCGCTGCTAAGTACTCGATGTTAAATCATGAGGTACCTGGGTACTACAATGAGCAGTTCGTTGCGTAAGGCTCTCGTTGTCTTGGCTCTTTTCTTACTCCTGCCGCAATTGACCCGATTCGCTAATCTCTCGCGCGTCAATCGTCAGGTTATGTGTGCTACAGAGTTGGGTAAGGGTCTACGACTTCTCGACGAAGGTAAGACAAAGGATGCGCTTGATGCATTCGACAAAGCCGTGAGCCTTGCGCCCTCTGATCAGGACGCATACCTCTTGATAGCCTCAATCTTGAGGGATAGGGGATTGTACTCCACTACCGCCTCCTGGCTGATCAAGCATGCCTCCGAAGCGTCGCAAGCCAGGGTAGGATCGATGTCAAAACGAGAAAAGGCGGCACTCTATGTATTCCTCGGGGACATATATTATCACGACTTGCAGAACATTCAGCAGGCAGAGCGCATGTACCATATAGCTATCGTAGCAGACCCTCGCAATGCAGTTGCCTGTAATAATCTGGGCTACATGTACGCGGAACAAGGAATCAAGCTGAACGAGTCGGTAAAGCTCATTGGCCGCGCCATGGAACTGCAACCGAACGCCGGATATATCGTAGATTCGCTGGGCTGGGTCTATTACCGACAAGGCAAAATACAAGAGGCTATCGGAGTACTACAGCGCGCCGTTTTGCTGGAACCAAATGTGGCTGAAATACGCATCCATTTAGCAAAAGCATATCTGGCATCAGGTGAGCGAAAAAAAGCCAATGACCAGTATCGTATTGCTGTGACACTCCTCAGGCAGGATGCAAGGGTTCGACCCGCAGATCTCACTATTCGGACTCAGCTTGCAGATGCCCTACGCGCGATTGGCGATCTGAAGTCGGCAAAGATTGAGCAAGCAAAGATAGTCATGTTGAAAAGGTATCATGTTAGACCTACAGAATGATGACTATCACCAGACTATAGGTACTAGTCAAGTACTCCTAGAAGTTTAGGCTTTGTTAGTTGACAAGTTTCCAGGGTTGTGATAGCATATCACTGGGTCCGGCAACTTGGCTAAGGGATAACCGACAGGAGGTGGTTGAATGCCAACTGGACGCATCAAATGGTTCAATGATTCCAAAGGATACGGTTTCATTGAGACCGAGGAAGGGAGAGACGTATTTGTCCACTATTCGGCAATCGATATGAAGGGTTACAAGACCCTCTCGACCGGACAGGAAGTCGAGTTCGATTGCGTAGAAGGACCCAAAGGTCTGCAAGCAGTTCGAGTATTACCCGTCGGGATTACTGAAACAGTGTAACCCCACACTCCACACAACGTTTTCTAGTAAGTCAGGCGGAATACCACGAGCGAGCGCCTCAAGTTTCCATTACATCCACTTACACAGAGACCCTGGAGTGGAAAAGGAAACAAGTGCGTTACCGATTCCGCACGCTGAGCTCAGACGACGTGTGCGGAATCGGTACATGCGGCAGCGTAAAATCTTGTGTGTAAAATTGGGGAGAAGCAGGTAAGGCGCATCCCTCCTTGTAAGATGAGGTTATCAACACCAAAAGAAGGAGGAACGCGCCGTGAAAGAAGTATACATCGAAGA